>ERZ794968.2-NODE-2-length-256624-cov-462.958362_pt1 | contig 256624 bp, 246 predicted proteins | sample MGYA00375745_ERZ794968 | MGnify/ENA primary metagenome ERZ794968 (study PRJEB30138, sample SAMN05968717) | food fermentation metagenome | isolation source: fermented_meat | host: inoculated_fermented_meat_time_3_second_replicate;inocula... | place: Italy...
GGAAGCTGATCTTTTTTGTCCGAACAGCGTTCGGATTAATTTTACAATCTACCATATAAAAATAGGTTCTACTATTCGTCTGTCGACTTAGCCACTGGATTCTTTCTTTGAATGGTCTAGTCTTTAGCCACGTATAATGCTCTAAAAAACGACGCCAAAAAGCGAGTTCAGTTGAGTAAAAGCGAATCTCCCCGCCATTGGTCAAATCATTTATTTCTGTTCTATCGGCACTTCCTTCTAATAAACCACTCAGCATTTCAGAAACTGGTTGATTGAATTCTGAATATTCGTTGGACTGCTCCAAAAGCATTGTTTCCTGTTTTGATAAGCCAACAATATTAGGAGTTGTCGAAGTGCCCCTAAATGAATATTCACTATCTCCTGACATTGATTTCATATATAGTCTTGTTAAAGCCTTTTTACGTTGCTCTTTCGTCAATTTAACGGTTATATCAAACCCGCCGTCTTCATCAGCAAACATCCAATCGTGTGTTATCTTGGGTGCTATCCCCAGCACTGTTCGATAGTAACGATTACCTGCCGTAATATATGATCCGTATTCTGCTTTTGGCACATGACACATCGTTAAAATAAGTACACCAAATAACAACATGATAGTTAGGCAACCAATTGAACAGCCCCTTGCCCAGCGCATCGTTTTTTACTTCATTTCTAAATGATCCTCCAATTCTACCGTTCTATAGTTAACGTGTTAAACCACTTTCGTATTAGTATATCATCGCTATTATTAAAGTAAAAGGCTCGGACAAACGTAAATTTGTCCGAGCCTTTTTCTAAAATTTTAAATTAAATAGCTTTGACCATATGTTCATAACGGTGATCACCAATCATTAGCTCACCTTTTTTAACAAAACCCATGCGCTCGTATAATTTCTTAGCACCGGGATTTTGTAAATCGACGCTGAGGCTGATCATCTTCTCGCCGCGTTGTTTCAAGTAATCAGGTAAAGCCTTCAAAAGTGCGGTCCCAACACCACGTCCTTGTGCGTGTTCAGCCACAGCTAGTGTGTCTAAATACCATTCACCTGGTTGGGCTTCTTTATCCGTGAAAAAGCGAGTTTCTTCAGGTAAACCGATTTGTGGGAAAAGTGGTGCTAATACATCATCGATGTGGGCTTCCTTTTCTTCTGGGAAACCAACGATAATCCCTAATATTTCACCGTCTTCTTCATAAACAAGCGTATTAGCATAACTATACCGGTATTCTGGCATCTCAAATGCTTGTTTTAAGATCTTAAATAGATTTTCGAGCGGTATCTCCTGAAAAAGTGGCATCTCCATTTCTTCAAAAACAATATTAATAATGGGTAAGACACTTTGTGCATCTTCAATTGTTGCTTGACGAATCATTCAAAAACCTCCTTCAATATCCTTTAAGCATACGGGGGAATTCACAAATCGTCAACTTTCAACTAATCTAAATCTGCACGATAATCCGCCATTTTCTTAGCGAATAACTCTCCGTTAGTCGGCGGCGTATAGGTCAACGCATTGGCGCCAGCCTCAATCGTACTTAGAATGGCCTCTTCATCATGCCCACCTGTCGCGATGATTGGAATCTGAGGGTATTTTTGGCGAATCGCTTTAATAATCGCTGGTGTCTTCGCCGCACCACTTACATTGAGAATTGAAACCCCGGCTTCAATCTGGGCCGCATAGTTCTGACGTTCGGAGACAACCGTACCGACGATTGGCACATCCACTACCTTATTAATCATTTTAATGGTCTCAACAGAAGTTGGCGCATTGACCACCACACCCATTGAACCAGCCGCTTCCGCCAATAAGCCCATGTATGCGGAGCGACTACCAGATGTTAATCCGCCGCCAATCCCGTTTAAAACTGGAATGGTCGCGACATTACTGATGGCATTCATTACCGCGGGATGTGGTGTAAAAGGATAAACAGCTAATACAGCATCCGCATTGGTATTATTGACGATTGCTACGTCAGTCGTGAAGATCAACGTTTTAATTTTTTGGCCTAAAATCTTAATACCACCAACTTGGCGCGCAATTGCGGGTGGTCCAACAACACTCGTTTTAAGTGGTGTATAAATTTCCGGTATAAATTTTTCTGTCATTAATCAGTCCTCCTCATTTAAAAGTTGTTGTAATCGCTGCGCCAATGCCGTTAGTTGAGACGTATTGAGACGCGCAAAATTAATTCGAAAAGCAGCCTGGTGCGCACCAAATAATGTGCCTGGTGCTAGTGCCACATGCGACGCAACAAATGGTGCTAGTGCATACGGTTTAACTGCTCGTGTCCCCCAAATATAAAAACCACCTTGGGCCACACTGAACTGCCAGTCAGGTAATGCACGCGCCAAAAACTGTTGCGTCTGCTGTGCCCTTGTCTGTAGTTGTTGACGCAACGTGACTAATTGCGTTTGAAAATGCGGCTCCTGAATTGCCAAGGCCGCCATCACTTGCGACATAATACTCGGAACCAAATCCATTTCCCGCTGAACACGCACCAATTGGTCAATCACTTGCGGCGTTGCGGCGACCCACCCAATTCGGGTGCTGGCACCCATGATCTTGGACAAAGAACTCATATAAATCACATTTTCAGGATCAAGTTGCTTGAGCGTTGGCAAGGCTGGCGTCGTTTCAAAGCGTAACCAACCAAAAACATCATCTTCAACAATCGGCACTTGATAAGTCTGGCAAAGCCGAATAACCGCCTGTCGTCGTTCTAAGCTCATGACTTGACCCGTCGGATTTTGATAATTTGGATTGAGAATGACTAATTTAATGCGATGCTTTACAATCAGCTGCTCCAGCGCAGCCAATTGAATGCCTTCTGCATCGAGCGGTGCACCAAACGAGCGAATCCCCGTTGCCTCAAATAAGGTTGCTTCATGGAAAAACGATGGCGATTCAACCGCCACTGCATCCCCCGGTACCAATAAACCCTGTAATACTAGAAAGAGCGATTGTTGCGCACCCGCTGTCAGTAAAAGTTGCCCTTCAGGGAGCACCAATTTTTGATTCTCCTGATTCAAGCGGTTAATCGCCGTTAACAATGGGGCATAACCAAGTCGTGTTTCTGCTTCTTGAGCTTGGTTAAAATCTTGCCACGTTAACGGTGGAAATTGGAATTGCGGCATCAAATCAGCTGGTAAGTCGCTCGAATAAACATCGATTAAATCGGCGGGTTGCTGTGCAATTAATTGTTGCAGTGCTAGACGCTTAGCCTGCCCAACTTGAAAAGGTTGCGACGTTAAATACGTATGCCAATTAACGCGCCGCTGTGCTTGTTGTTCACCAGCCTGTTGACTGACGAAAGTCCCACTACCAACACGCCGCACCAATATACCATCTGTTGTCAGCTCATCAAACGCTCGCGTCACAGTCGAGCGATTCACTGTTAATTGTGTTGCTAACCACCGTTCTGCCGGTAATTGTTCGCCTGGCGATAATAACCCCTGCTCTAACAGATTAATCACCATTTTTTTAATCGCTAAATATTTTGGTTTCTGTGCTGGTAAATAACGTGCCCAATCTATCAAGTCCTCACCTCTCTTTAAGTGTATAAATTGGCTGGTAAAAAAACAAGCCAATTGGCTCTTTTGTCACCGCACACTATCCGTTAAGGTTAATATAACCAAAAGGAGGCGGCTTATGTCAAACATTCTAACTATTGCTGGTTCTGATACATTGGGTGGCGGTGGCTTGCAGGCGGATTTGAAAACCTTCGAAGCCTTTGGTCACTTCGGTGTCAGTGCTGTGACCTGCCTCGCAACGGTCATGCCGGATCAAACTTTTCAAATTCAGAATATCGAAACCGAAACGGTATTAGCCCAGATTGAAGCCATTTTGCATTACGTGCCACTAACGACTATCAAAATTGGCTTAATCAACGATGCCACGACACTTGAAAAAATTGGTCATCTTTTACAAAAACAACCGCATTTGCAAATCATCACGGATCCGGTCTTGGCCTTCAAAGAAACCACTGATAAGCTGCAACAACACTATCTAGATAGTCTGAAGGAATTCTTATTGCCGCAATCCCTAGTCGTAACCCCTAATCTAGTTGAAGCCCAAATACTAAGTGGCTTGCCCCAGATTCAGACACGGGCAGAACTGGAACAAGCCGCAACCATTATCCAATCTCTCGGGCCACAACACGTCGTTATCAAGGGTGGACAACGTTTCCCTGGTGATGACGCCATCGATTTGTTGCATAGTGGCACAACTAACCACTACCTCAGCGCACCACGCTTAACTAGCGCAACCCGCAACGGTGCTGGTTGTACCCTATCAGCCGCCATTACGGCTGAAATTGCAAGCGGTCATGCCGTTTATCCCGCAGTTAAAGCGGCTAAACAATTCGTCTATCACGGGATTCAAAATGGGATTCAACTGCGCCATGGCTTCGGTAATGTGCGCCAAGGAGGCTCATATGAATTTTAAGCAGCGTCAAATACCCGTTATTGCGATTCTAACGGCCCTCACCGTTTCTTTATCTATGTTATTCATCATTCCCGTCCCAGCAACTAAAGGTTTTGTCACGCTCTGTGAAGTGGGTATTTACACCACGGCAATTATTTTAAAGAATCCGGGTGGTTTAGCAGTTGGTGCGTTGAGCGGTTTACTAATCGATTTATTGTCAGGTTATCCGGAATGGTGCTTGTTCTCCCTTTTAATTCATGGGACCCAAGGCTTTGTTGTGGCGTACCTCACCCGCAATGATGAACGGCCCAGACGCTTATTCATGCCACTGCTATGCGGGAGCGTCATCATGGTCGTTGGTTATTGTTTAGCCACGAGCTGGCTTTTCGGTTGGGCCGCAGGAATCGCCTCTATTTTTAGTAATATCGTCCAAAATGGCTTTGGTATTTTAGTCACAGTTCCCCTGGTCAAACAACTTTACCGGGTTCGTCCCCAACTTTTTAGTGAATAGGAGTTTTTTATATGTCAATTAATCTCAATCAAATTAAACAGGATTTAACCCAAATTACCAACGACGTCTTAACAGCCGCCAATCTAAGCCGCGGCGATATCTTCGTGCTCGGTTGTTCAACGAGTGAAGTCGTTGGCGGTCACATTGGCAAAGCCTCTAGCCGCGAAGTCGGCGCAACGATTATCGAAACCCTTTTAGAAATTCTCAAGCCACTCGATATCCAATTAGCTGTTCAAGGTTGTGAACACATCAATCGTAGTTTAGTAATGGAACGTTCCGTCGCTGAGGCACACGATTTTGAAATTGTCTCAGTCGTTCCTGCAATGCACGCTGGTGGGGCTTGTTCCGTCGCTGCTTTTGAACAATATAGCGACCCCGTTGAGGTGGAACATATCGTCGCCCATGCCGGCCTTGATATTGGGGATACGGCCATTGGCATGCACGTGAAGTTTGTGCAAGTTCCCGTTCGTCCTAGTCTCGATACATTAGGTGCTGCACACGTGACAGCACTCCGATCACGACCAAAATACGTCGGTGGCCCACGCGCTACTTATGACATTTAAGCAAATCTAAAAAAGGCATTCAGAAATTAATCTGAATGCCTTTTTATATTCGTCACTCTAAGTTAATGCTCAAAATCTGATTGAGCTTTAAAACCACTCTTATTTGAAACGTGCTTTTAAAGCTAGATTTCTGCGCTTAACGACGATTGTCAAATCAGCGATTTCATCGCTAATTCGCCACTCTATGTTAATGCTCAAAATCTGATCAAGTTTTAAAACCACTCTTACTTTTGAAACGTGCTTTGAATACCAACTTTCTGTGCTTTGCTACACTTGTCAAACCGGCGAATCCTTCGCCAATTCGCCAAGTTAGGCAAATGCTCAAAAGTTACCCGGTATCAAAACCACTCTTATTTTTGAAACGTGCTTTTAAAACTAGCTTCTTCCGTTTAGCCACGTTAGACAAATAATCGGTTCCATCGCTTATTTGTCTCCCTGAGCTAATCCTCAGAAGCTAACCAGTTTTAAAACCACTCTTATTCTACTGTAACACTTTTTGCTAGGTTTCTTGGTTGGTCAACGTCGTAGCCCCTTTGAAGACTTGCATAATAAGCAATCAGTTGTCCTGGGATGATACCTAATAATGGTGCTAATAATGGATTAACATTTGGTAAGACGACTTGGTCGCCAGCTTGTGCGTGATCTTCGCTGACAATCGTTAACGTCTTAGCACCACGTGCGCGAACTTCTTGCAAGTTGCCCCGCGTATGATCGATCGTCTTAGCATCCGTTAAGAAGGCCATTACTGGTGTGCCATCTTCAATCAAGGCAATCGTCCCATGTTTCAATTCACCGGCAGCAAAGCCTTCTGCTTGAATATATGATATTTCCTTCAACTTCAAGGCAGCTTCTAAACTCAAGGCATAATCTTCGCCACGGCCGATGTAAAAGGCATTGCGCGTTGTCTTCAAGTACATCGTTGTAAAATCTTCAATCGCTTGTTTTTCACTCAATAAAGTTTCCATCCCCGTTGCGACTAAAGCCAACTCATGGTTAACGTCGAAATCTTGGGCGGCCTTGATAGCGGTATGGCGACCAAGTGCTACTGCCAAGAATAATTCAACTGCGATTTGAGCAGTGTAAGCCTTCGTTGAAGCGACCGCAATTTCAGGACCCGCATGAAGCAACAATGTATAATTGGCTTCTCGTGAAAGGGTTGACCCTTGGCTATTAGTGATTGTTAAACTTGGATAACCTAATCTATTCGTTTGGACCAATACTTGGCGACTATCAGCTGTTTCCCCACTTTGTGTTAGGAAGATAAAGAATGGTTTCTTCGATAGAATTGGCATGTGATAACCAAATTCACTGGCCACATGGACTTCCACTGGTTTTTCCGCTAATTTTTCAAATAATGATTGGCCAATTAAACCGGCGTGGTAACTTGTCCCGGCTGCCACAATATAAATCCGGTCTGCGTCATCAATTGCCTTAAGAATTGCTGGATCGATTTTCATTTGACCAGCGTCATCCACATATTCGGTTAACAAACGGCGCATTACTGCGGGTTGTTCGTCAACTTCTTTTAACATGTAATGGGGGTAAGTCCCCTTGCCGGCTGCACTGGCATCCATGTCAACATGGTAGCTATCACGGTGAATGAAAGTCCCGTCTAAATCTTCAATTTCAACCTTGTCCTTTTTAAGAGTGACCATTTCGCGGTCGTGAATTTCAATAAAGTCTTTGGTTTCGTTTAACATTGCTAAAGCATCTGAACAAACAACGTTGAAATCAGTGCCGACACCAATTAATAATGGTGACTTATTCTTAGCCACGTATAACGTCTCCGGATCGTTCCGATCAATCATGACAAAGGCGTATGAGCCTTCAATCAACGTTAGGGCCTTGCGGAAAGCTTCCTTAGCTGATAGTTGTTCTGTCTTAGCTAAATAAGCGATTAATTGAACTGCGACTTCAGTATCTGTTTCACTTGCAAAGTTGACTTGGCTTAAATAAGTTGCACGTAATTCAGCGTAGTTTGTTAAAACGCCGTTGTGGACCAAGTAAAAACGGCCATCTTCTGAAACGTGTGGGTGAGCATTGGCTTGACTTGCAACACCATGCGTTGCCCAACGTGTATGACCAACACCAATTGTACCCTGTACTTCAGGACCAACTGCGGCTTTTAAAACACTAATTTTACCTGGTTCTTTAACCAAATAATCGCGACCACTTTGACTATTAACATAAATCCCAGCTGAATCATAACCCCGATAAGCTAATTTTTCTAAACCATTTAATAAAATTTCAGTCGTATCTTCTTTACCAATCACACCGACAATTCCACACATATCAAATTCCTCTTTTTCTCTTTGGTTTTATTTTTAAATTTAATTGGTATAACACTTAAATATAATAACACCAACGTTTTTATTGTCAACATTTTTATTGGTATATATCAATATAAAACATTGGTATAGTCCTGAATGAATCCTGTTAAATTATGCTATACTAGACCTATTCGAAACTTAATCGGGAGTCTTGATCATGAAAAAAGCTATTCTAACGCTTCGCCTCATTTCGCTAATCGGGTTACTAGTCGGGGTGGGTTTCATCTTGGTTGCCCCTCAGACCGTCGCCTTACATATCACCGCTGATAACGTCGTTGATTCATCTGGTAGTCGCTTCATGTTGCTCCTCGAACCACTCTTATTGATAATCGTCAATGAAGTCAGTATCTTCAGCATCAAACGCTATCGCCGCAACTTCTCGTTAACCGAGGCGCCGATGATTCTTGTTAAAGAGTGGTATTACATCTCCGCTGCGATTGTCTTGTTGATTACTTTCATTTTTGTGATGTATCAACAAATCACTTGGCATTAAAATCATAGGCACAAAAAAAGAGCGTAAGACAAAATTACTTTTGTCTTACGCTCTTTTTGAATCGTCGAAATTTTATCGTTTAAACGTGCTTTTCGAAACTGCCTTCTGCGCTTAACGACATCTGCCAAATCAGCGATTTTATCGCTAATTCGTCAAATTAGGTTAATGCTCAAAGTCAAACCGTTTCAAACGCACTCTTGGTTTAAACGTGCTTTTTGGTTGCAACAACTTCCGCTTAATCTAAAATTGCCAGTAATCCTAAAACCCTGAATTACTGGCAATTTTGTCTTAATGCTCAGTTGCTACCCGCAACTAAAAGCACTCCTTTTTAATTATTCACCAATTTCAGATTGAACGACTGCGGCAATTTGGTCCGCATATTGGTTAACCTTTTCTTCAGTAGCGGCTTCACACATGACACGTAATAGTGGTTCTGTCCCACTAGGACGGACCAAGACGCGGCCATCACCGTTCATTTCTTTTTCAACAGTATCAATAGCGGCTTGGATCTTATCATTTGTTAACCAAGCATCCTTGTCTTTAACTGTTAAGTTAACTAATTTTTGTGGGTAAGTTTGAACTGGGGCTGCCAATTCTGATAACTTCTTACCGGTTTGTTTCATGACATTCATTAATTGAATCCCAGTTAACATCCCGTCACCAGTGTTATGGTAATCAAAAATAATAATATGGCCAGATTGTTCGCCACCTAAGTTAAAGCCTTTTTCGCGCATTTCTTCAACGACGTGGCGATCACCAACGTCTGTTTGGGCAGATTTCATTCCATTAGCTTCAATTGCTTTATACAAGCCAATGTTACTCATCACTGTTGTGACAATTGTATCTTGTTTCAGGCGACCTTTTTCAGAAAGATAGTGACCCAAAATAAACATGATCTTGTCGCCATCAATAATGTTCCCTAATTCATCGACTGCGATACAACGATCGCCATCACCATCAAAAGCTAAGCCCATATCAGCGCCTGATTCCAAAACCTTTTTAACAAGGTTTTCAGGATGAGTTGAACCCACACCATCATTGATATTTAAACCGTTAGGATGAGTAGCAGTTGTTGTGAAATCAGTTTCTAAATCAGCAAAGACCCGGCTAATCAAACCACTTGTTGAGCCGTTAGCGCCATCAACAGCCACTTTTAAGCCTTCTAAATCATCAGGAATTGTATGTTCCAAGAATTGTGTATATTTCAAAGCACCTTCTGGATATTCTTCAACAGTCCCAAGGCCTTCACCTTCTGGACGTGGTAATGTATCTTCTGGTGCATCTAAAATAGCTTCAATTTCTTCTTCAGTGGCATCTGGTAATTTATAACCATCAGCTCCGAAGAATTTAATCCCATTATAAATAGCGGGGTTATGTGATGCAGAAATCATGATCCCGGCACTTGCTTCTTGAACCTTAATTAAATAAGCAACCGCTGGCGTTGTGATGACGCCTAATGATAGGACTTCAATCCCGACTGACAATAAGCCAGAAATTAAAGATTGTTCCAACATTTGTCCTGAAATCCGTGTATCGCGAGCAACTAACACTTTAGGCCGTTGGTTTTTATCAGCATGTTTTGTTAAAACGTAGCCGCCAGCGCGACCTAATTTAAATGCCATTTCTGGGCTTAATTCTAGATTAGCAACGCCACGTACACCGTCAGTTCCAAAATATTTTGTCATGTCTAATTATCTCCATTCCATCTTCTTAAACGTTTTATGATTCGTTCGTATTTGCTGTACTGCTTGAGCTGTCACTACTGCTACTTGACTCACTGCTTTGATTATTATCAGTCGTCTGGCTCTCACTTGTCGTACTACTGCTACTACTTTGCACTTGGCTTTGACTCATTGAAGTCGTCGACTCCGATGAAGACTGCGTCGTTGTTTCTGTACGACTAGTCGTCATCCCAGTTGGTGCTGTCACCTTAATATTGACCTTCACCTGTTTAGGATGACTGTCATAGACGCCACTTGGAAGCGTCAAAGTCACCGTACGCGTCGTATCTTTAGTGATATCCGCCATATCAATCGTTACCGGTAAGTCTGTTAAAGTCGCTAAGGTTTGTTTCTTCCCATACACGGTTACTTGTTCAGTTTCTGAACTCAATGTGTATTCGTAGCCACTCCTCTCACCGGTTTTTTGTAGACTCAACGGGACCGTTTTTTTATTCATCTGAACGGCAATTTTAATATTAACCGTTTGAGGTGAAATTAAAACATTCACCGTCTTACCATTACGATCAACCGCTTGTAGAAGTGTTTCTTCATTAATATCATTTTTGGTCCCTTTATCAGGATCAATTGTCGCTACCACTCGTGCAACTGAATTAACAGCTGCCTTGGCACCACTGACTTGCACGACATCTTGACTAATCTTAGGATTGCCAATACTATAGCCAGTCGCCAAATTTTCTTCCTTGACGTTAACTTGTACTGGGAATTCCTTAGTCAATTTATGTTCAATTTTAACCTTGATTGTAGCTGGTTCAATCTTCACTTTGATGTCTTTGTTAATCCCGGTTTGTGTTAATTTAACCGTATGCGTCCCAGCACCTAGCTTCGTTAAATCACCAATCACCCGAAAATTCAACGTATTAACAGCAGATGTAATCAACGCATTAGGACCTGATAAGGTTACTTTAACTTTTTGAGGATAACCGGTAATAAAGTATTTATCGGTATCCGCATTAATTTGCAACGGGACCTTCACGGTTTCACTGCGTGTCGCTAACATTTGTGTGTTGTTATTATTAATTTGGCGCGTGGTATTAATTTTATCAATATTAACGTAGCTAAAAAGGAGTAACGATAAGAAAAGCGCTAATATCCGGTACAACCAAGGCCCTTCTATAAAGTTTTTCATTATTTATGGCCTCCTTTTTTGAAGCCGTCGACGAATTCTTGTAATAGGCTCACCTTATCTTCTTCTTGCGTAATTAAGTGTGAGTTTAAGTATTTCAAGTAATCTTCCCGCGTTAAGTCGCGCATCAATTCGTTATTCTTGGTTAACGTGACACCACCGGTTTCTTCAGAAACAACGATCGTCAACGCGTCCGTTACTTCACTAATCCCGACAGCCGCACGATGCCGCGTCCCCAGTTCCTTAGGAATTAGATTACTTTCTGACAGTGGCAAGTAAGCCGCCGCAACGGCAATCTTATCCTCGCGAATAATAACGGCCCCATCATGCAGTGGCGTGTTGGGAATAAAGATATTAATCAATAATTCCCCCGTCACATCAGCATCCAAATCAATCCCGGTTTCAATATAATCTTCTAACCCGGTATTCATCTGAATGGTAATCAATGCCCCAATTCGCCGCTTGGACATGTACTGAATCGCCTTATCTAAGGCTTTAATCAAGTTATTTTCTTTTTCAAGCTTAGGATTGTTGCCCCGCATCAATAGCGAACCGCGCCCGATATGTTCCAAACCACGACGAATTTCTGGTTGGAAGATGACGATTAACGCAATCACAATCCAACTGATAAATTGATCCATGATGTACGAAACGGTTCTTAGACCAAGGTACCAACTGACAATCTTGATGATGGCAATGACCATGATGCCTTTGAAAAGCTGCACGGCTTTCGTGCCCCGAATCAACATGATTAATTTATAAATAAAATACCAGACCACAATGATATCCAAAATATTGGCTAACATGCGCCAGGTTAACAATTGTGCCCAATCAACTGACATGGTGACCTCCATTCAAAAAATTTCTTTTTCCATTATACCATGAAGCCTTTTTGTTTGCTGATAGCTTCACAATTAATGTTGCATCTTAAATTCTAGGAATAAATCGTTGTATAGACCAACCATCTCAGGTGATAAATCACTATAAACTTGTAGTTTATTCAGCACTTTTTGACTTGGGTAATAGGCTGGATTATTCCGGGTTGCTGCCGGCAATAACGCTTTAGCCGGCATATTCGGTGTTGAATAGCCAATGTATTCCGCATTTTGCGCCGCATTCTTAGGTTCTAACATGAAGTTTAAAAAGGCATAGGCTGCTTTAGTATGTTTAGCTGTCTTTGGAATCACGAGGTTATCAAACCAAACGTTACTCCCCTCTTCTGGGATCACATAGTGCAAGTGTTTGTTATTGGCTAACATTTCAGCCGCTTCACCGGACCAGGTCACAGCGACACTCGCTTCATTTTGAACCATGTACATCTTAATTTCATCGGCAACAATCGCCTTAACATTGGGTGCCATCTGATCAAGACGGGCTTTAGCGGCTTTTAACGCCACTGGGTTGGTACTATTAACGGACTGACCGTTTTCAATCAAGCCCACCGCCATCATGTCCCGCGCACTATCGACGACCATGATTTTACCGCGATATTTCGCTTGCCATAAATCGGACCAATGCGTTAAGGGCTGATCGACTAATTGATCATTATAGATAATACCTAATGTTCCCCAGAAATAAGGGAGTGAGTATTTATTGCCCGGGTCAAATGGTTGGTTCAAATAAGGTTTGCCAATGTTTTGAAAGCCGGTTAAGCGTGAATGATCGATTGGTTTCAAAAGATTGGCCTTCCGCATTTTTTCAATCATATATTCACTGGGAACTGCCAAATCGTAAGCCGTGCCACCTTGTTTAATCTTAGTGTACATCGCTTCATTACTATCAAAGGTTTCAACCGAAACGTGATAGCCGGTTTGCTTTTCAAACTTCTTAATTAATGATGGGTCGATATAATCGCCCCAATTATAGAGGGTTAATGTATTATTTTTCGTATAACCTTGCGATTTTTGTAGCTGAACCGTCCCGAACCAAAGGGCTGCACAGACGACGAGGATTGCTAACGTTAATCGTCCTAATTTATTCATTTAACTGGCGCCCCCATTTTCTGCTTCCGTTTTGCTTTATGCGCTTGATTGCGTTGATTTAACAAGTAATAGCCACCCACTAACAATAGTGAGAAGACAAACATCAAGGCTGATAGCGCGTTAATTTCTAAACTAATCCCTTGTCGAGCTCGTGAATAAATCTCAACGGACAACGTTTCAAAACCGTTGCCGGTAACGAAGAAGGTCACCGCAAAGTCATCAAGTGAGTAGGTAAAAGCCATGAAAAAGCCGGCAAAAATGCCTGAACTAATATACGGTAAAATTACCTTGCTGAGTACTTGCCAATCAGTCGCACCTAAATCACGCGCCGCATCAACTAATGCAGGTCGCATTTCGTTTAATTTAGGCAGAACCATTAAAACCACAATTGGAATTGAGAAGGCAATATGACTCAGTAAGACTGACCCAAATCCTAGTCCAAGGCCCAAGAACGTGAAGAAAATCAGGAAGCTGGCCCCAATGATAACATCGGGTGAAACCATCAAAATATTATTCAAAGATAAAATAATATTTCTTAACCGCCGTTGCTTGGTGGAATAAATCCCCAACGCGCCAAAGGTCCCAATGATCGTGGCACATAGTGATGATAAAATCGCAATTAATAGTGTTTCTAAGACAATCTCAATCATCCGTGTATCTGCAAATAAATCTTGGTAATTTTGCCAAGTGAACGATTTAAAGCCGTTCATATTGTCGCCGCTACTGAAAGAATAGAAAATCAGATAAAAAATCGGTGCGTACAACAAAATGAAGACGACAATTAACCAAACATGTTGCCATTTAATCTTAGCTTGTTTCATTTCATCGTCACCTTCTTCTTCGTCTTCTTTTCACCGGTTAACATCATGATAAGGCCCATTGCGACAATCAAGACAACCCCGATTGTCGAACCCATGCCCCAATTCATCGTCGTTAGGAAATGTTCTTCAATCGCGGTCCCTAAAGTAATCACCCGGTTACCCCCGATTAAACGCGTCAACATGAATAGTGATAATGATGGGATGAAGATGGCTTGCACACCCGCTTTAACACCGGCCATCGTCAAAGGTAACACGACTTTTGAAAAGGTCTGCCAATTGCTGGCCCCTAAATCGCGACTCGCATTTACTAAAGAAGGATTTAATTCTTCCAAACTATTGAAAATCGGTAAAATCATAAATGGAATTTCAATATAAGTTGCAACCACCAAGAAACTAAAGTTGGTGAATAAAATCTGTTGTGGCCCGATACCAAACCACCCTAAGAAGTGATTGATGGCGCCATCTTGACTGAAAATCCCGATAAAGGCGTATGCTTTTAACAAGAGATTAATCCAAGTTGGTAAAATAATGAGTAATAGCCATAATTGCTTATGCTTGGTTTGATGGAGCCAATAAGCTGTTGGATAACTGATTAATAACGTAATTAACGTAATCAAAAAAGCATACCACAGTGAATTAAGCGTCATCTTCAAATAAGTGCCGGATTCAAAATAAGTGACATAATTTTGGAGCGTCACATGGTTATTAATATCAAAGAAGGATTGATAAACGATTAAAGCGACCGGCGCTAGCACGAATAACAAAAGCCACAGCGCGTAAGGTAAATAATAAATTAATTGTTTTTTTCGCATAAGCCGCCTTAATCCTCCTCTTCATAACTTTCAAGACGCGCGTCAAAATCTTCTTCAGATTCGCCAAAACGCATGACGTGGACGTCCTCTGGTTCGAAGAATAAGCCAACTTGTTGGCCATCTTTAGCTGGGTTAGTCGAATGAATTAACCACCGGTTACGATCGTCATCATAGGCGGTAATTTCATAATAATCCCCTCGGAATAATTGCGTATCAACGGTCACGACTAACTGTCCTTGGTTGACGGCTACGATATCCAAATCTTCTGGACGTAACACAATTTCAACGGCTTCATTAGGTTTCATCCCTGCATCAGCACATTCAAAAACTTTACCGACAATTTCTACTTGATAATCAGCAACCATTTTCCCGGGCAATATATTACTTTCCCCAATGAAATCTGCGACAAAGTGATTAATTGGTTCATCGTAAATATCAACGGGGGTCCCGCTTTGAAGGACATTCCCCTCGTTCATAACAAAGATTTCATCACTCATTGCAAGTGCTTCTTCTTGATCATGCGTCACAAACAAGAAGGTAATCCCTAATCGTTGTTGGAGATCACGTAATTCATATTGCATTGCTTTTCTTAATTTCATATCTAACGCTGATAACGGTTCGTCTAATAGGAGAACTTTAGGTTCATTGGCCAACGCACGGGCAATTGCCACTCGTTGTTGCTGCCCACCTGATAATTCACTGATTTCACGGTGTTCATAGCCACCCAAACGTACAAGTTTCAGTGCTTCAATCACCTTTTTTTCAACGTCACTTTTCTTAACTTTACGTAAATTCAACCCAAAGGCAACATTATCAAAAACGTTCAGATGGGGAAATAAGGCGTAATCTTGAAAAACGGTATTAACCTGACGCTTATTAGCCGGCAAATCATTCATCCGTTTTCCTTCAAATAACACATCCCCAGAAGAGGCATTTGTAAAACCAGCAATAATTCTCAGAATTGTTGTCTTACCACAGCCTGAGGGCCCCAATAAGGTATAAAACTTACCTTTTTCTAGTGCCATATCAATTCCCTTTAGGATTTGATTATCGTCATACTTCTTGATGACGTTTTTAAATTCCACCATTGGTTGCTGCATTTTCGTAATCCCCTCTACATACTATTATAAATAATGGCTCGATAAGTTAATAAATATCCCTTCAATTATACCGTTTCCAGCTTAGTATGCCAATTCAAACCTTGTTTTGTTGTATAATGAAGCTAACTAAACTATCGGAAATGAGGTTTTATATTATGGTCGCTTATCAAGCTTTGGTTTTAACGCATGACAATGAAACTGTTACTGCTCAATACGCAACAAAATTGACACCTGATTTACCAAAAGAAGGTGTCTTAATCAAAGTTGCCTACTCAGATATCAATTACAAAGACCGCCTCACTATGAATGCTAAAAGTGGCGTTCTTAAAAACTATCCCGCAACACCCGGCGTTGATTTTGTCGGTACCGTGGTCACTTCAGACAATCCTTTTTTTGAAGCAGGTGAATGCGTCTTATGTACAGGCTACGGTACCGGCATTAGCATCGACGGCGGTTATGCACAATACGTCAAAGTCCCTAGCGAATGGCTCTTGAAATGTCCAATTGAACTAACACCCCAAGAAACAATGCAACTGGGAACAGCTGGGTTCACCGCAGCTATCGCCCTTACTAAAATTCTTAGACAGCCTTTTACACGGAATCACGATACACCACTACTAATCACAGGTGCGACTGGTGGTGTTGGTAGCTATGCGCTCACAATGTTAGCACAACTTGGTTTCACCAATATCACAGCGACGACACGCGATCTCAGTCAAACGGATTACTTAACCAAACTGGGTGCCAAACAAGTCATTGCAACCGATGACCTCTTAACCGCCCCACTCAAACCCTTGGCCCACCAATCCTATACTGGTGTCATCGACACACTTGGTGGTGATGTCTTAGCACACATTCTCCCTTACATGGCCCAAGATGGTTTAGTCGCAGCTTGTGGTAACGCTGCAGGCTTTAAGCTCGCAACAACGGTCTTTCCCTTCATTTTACGGGGTGTAACGCTCGTCGGGATCGATTCGGTCAATTATCCCCGTAAGGATCGCAAAGAAATCTGGCAGTTGTTAGCCACTAACTTCAAACCGCAAACCTGGCCATTAATTCGCAACATCGCATTTTCAGAACTCGCAACTGAACTAAGCATGCCAACTAAACAAGCTGGTCGCGTGGTCGTTACAATCGATACTGAACATTAAAAAAGTGATTCTACTCGTCCATAACGGATGCGTAGAATCACTTTTTAGTTAGACTTATTTATCCATTTTTTCTTTGACATCGTCGATGACTTCATTTGTCTTTTCAGCGACTTTATCCTTAGCTTCCGCTAATTTTTCTTTGGCTTTGCCCATCATACCCTTGGCATTACCTTTTGCTTCTGTTTCTTTGTCGCCTGTTACTTTACCGGCTGTTTCTTGAACCTTACCAGTAACTTGATCTTTCATGCCATCTAACTTCTCTTTATTTGTCATTTAAAACACTCCTTACTGATTAGTATATCTTCATGGTAACGAATTACTCAACCATTCGTCAAAGTTTATGATTATCATTTATCAGTCAATTGACCATCACGCATGATGTAAACTTGATCCGTATAAGCTAAAACGCGTTCATCGTGCGAAACCATCACAATCGTCTGACCCGTTTTTTTAGTAATTGCCGATAACTGCTCAGCAACCTGAATGGCACGTTTGCTATCCAAACTGGCGGTCGGTTCATCAGCAAAAATTAACGCTGGCTGACCATAAAGCGCGCGGGCAATCGCAACACGTTGGCGCTGACCACCTGACAAGCTAGCCGGGTATTGACGGCGTTGATCCAATACCCCTAGTTCCTTCAAAAGGTCGTCTGCCTTATTCGGACTAGCTGTTTTCCGGAGTCGATCAACTAGTTCAAATTGTTCACTGACCGTTAAAAAGGAAACGAGGTTTGAACTTTGCAAGATAAAACCAAAATCGTTAAATCGCAAGGCCGACCGTTCCTTTTCCGTTAAGTGTCCTATTTCTTGATCCTTAAAATAGAGCTGACCATCACTAGGACTTTGCAAGCTGCCCATAATCGTTAGCAAGGTGGTTTTCCCTGAACCAGAAGGCCCTGTCAAACCAATGAATTGCCCTTTTTCAATCGTTAAATCGATTTGCTTGAGGGCGGTCGTCTGCTGATCACCACTGCCAAATCGTTTAGTAATTTGTTCTAAGCGCATTAAACTCATATTAAGCCCCTCCAATCGCATCTAGCGGATCAATTTTTAGAATCCGCCAAATTGAAAATAGTGCACCGACCACCGTCATCAGCAATAGCACCGCTGAAAAGGCCCCAATTAATAAACTATTATTAGCATACGGCACACTGACTGGTAATACTAAGGTTGTTAGCAAGTTACCAATGAAACCAGCACCCACGCCAATTAAGCCTAGGAAGAGTGATTGCCACATCAAACTGGATACTAATTGACCACCTGATATCCCTTGAGTTCGCATGACACCATAAACCGTCGTCTTTTCAATGGTGATAATATACATAAAAATCCCCACAATGAAGGCGACAATGATTAGTAAAGCACCAATCATTAGCGCGAAGGTTTTCACTTGTGGCCCATAACCCGGAATATTATCGATTAACTGTTTAATCGTTAGGTTCGTTAATTGATCATCCTTTTTAATAGAGGCACCATCTCTTAAAACGACGGCATTAATCTGATCGTTAGCCGCTGGGCCATAGCGCATCTGACGAAAATCCTTTAAGCTCAAATACGTGACCGGTTGCGTGTTATAACGGTGATCGTTCGTTAACCCAACTACCTTATATTTTTCAGAACGGCCGTTTAATTTAATCTCCTGATTCAATTTAATCCCTTGGAGACTATCATCAACAGCCACTTCACGGGTCGCTTTTGGTAAGCGGCCCTTCGTTAACGTCGGTTTTAGAAAATCATCAAAATCAATGCCAAAAACACTCGTATTTTGTTTTTCGATTTGCGCACCACTAACAACCCCCATCATCTGACCTAGATAGGCGTGATCTTGTTGGTCCCCTTTAATCGTTGGCAGTGACTTTGTTTGTAACTCAGAGGCCGCCAAATTTTTATTCGCATACTGACTGATCACGATTCGATTGGCATCCCAATGATCAATTGCTGACCGGTTGTTGTTGGCCAACCCATACGCTAAGCCTGTTAAAAAATAAATTAAATAGGCAATCAAAAAAAGCGTAAAAATAATTAATGAATAGCGCAATTTAGCATGCTTCATTTCCTTAATTGCTAGATACAATGTCCTCATCCTCTCATAAAGCCTACTTCCAACTTAACATATCCAGCGTGATCATAATATTTATCTGCTCTAAGTATTAAAAAAGGCCTGGGACAAAATTAATTTTTGTCTCGGGCCTTTTTTAACATCAATTGTCAATGTTTGGGGAAAGCATATTTTGGTTCGTCTAATTGCGCATCATAATCAATTGCTAGGTCATAGTCAGCAAAAAACCAAGCATCCGAATCACTGGCGAAATAAGTAATCCCGTCTTTTTCAACTTGGCCAATCGGTTGACTGACTTCAGCCCGTTCCATCCCTAATGAAAAGCCGTCATGAACAGCCGTTTGACCGTAAACCTTACCGAAAAAGCGCACTGCTTCTCCTGGTTTTAAAGCGAGTTCCTCTTGAAACCAGTGACTTGCTGCATCTGTAACTGTAATTTGCATCTTCATAACCTCCCAAATTTTTAAATTAATCCGCTAATTGGTGCTTGATGGCATAAATTGCGGCCTGCGTCCGATCGTCGACTTGTAACTTCGCTAAAATATTGGAAACATGCGTCTTAACCGTTTTAAGTGTAATGAATAATTCATCCGCAATTTCTTGATTACTGCGACCCTTGGCAATCAAACCTAGGACTTCTCGTTCACGGTTCGTTAAATCTTCGTATAACTTTGTTTCTGCCTGATGCGTCATACGATTCATCATCTTATTAGTGACTTCAGGTTCTAAAACTGATTGCCCCGCAGTTGTCTTCCGAATCGTGTTGGCAATCTCTTCGGCCGTCGACGTTTTTAATATGTAACTTGCTGCACCAGCTTCGATTGCTGGGTAGACTTTTTCATCATCAATAAAGCTGGTTAGAATAATAATCTTGGCTTGAGGCCAAGCCTTTAGAATCGTCTTAGTGGCTTCAATCCCATCCATTTCAGGCATGACGAGATCCATTAAAATCGCATCTGGCCGTAGTGCCAATGCCTTTTCGACACCTTCACGACCATTAACCGCTTGATCGACCACTTCTAAATCGTCTTGCACCCCTAAATAAGTTGAAATCCCCAATCGAACCATCTCGTGGTCATCTACAATCAATACTTTTATCACTTTAATTTCGCTCCTTCAAAAGTGGTACTCTAATTTCAACGCTTGTGCCTTGGTTGGGTAAACTAATAATCTTAGCCGTTCCGCCAACCGATTGTGCTCGCTCTGTAATGTTATTTAAACCGTAACTGCCAGCCTTTTGCGCAACCTTTGGATCAAAGCCCTGGCCATCGTCCATTACTTTCAATAAGACGCTCTGACCGATTTTTTTCAAATAGACTTCAATTTCTTGAGCCTTCGCATGCCGCAAAGTATTTGATAATAATTCTTGGACAATTCTAAACAGATTATCCTCAATCCCACTTGGTAGAGTAACATTATCAATATCCCAAGTAATTTCCACCGCAATTTTAGTCTTCAATTCATTCAACAACTGAATAATCCCATCGCGTAAACTCTTACCTTCCAACGTGACTGGCCGTAGATGTAACAACAATGCCCGCATCTCTGACTGCGCATCATTCAAGACCCGCTCAACCGTCGTTAGCGATTGTAACAGCTGCGGATTATCCGCTTGTTTTTGGGCCACTTCGCTTAACGCCGATAACATCATCGTCGCCGCAAATAACTGCTGACTAACGGAATCATGCAACTCGCGAGCTAGACGGTGCCGCTCTTGGGCCAAAATTTCTTCTTTTGTCTCACCCGCAATCACAGGTGGCCGATCACTATAACTTTGAATGTCACGTTGTAAGCGTATCATTTTTTGTCGTAATTGTTCAACTGTTTGTTCGATTGTCATCGAAAAATTACCATTATCGGCATTAATTTGTTTAAAAACGGGTGATTCATACTGTCCGGAAACTAAATATTGTAATTGGCTCTCCGTATGTGAGACCTGTTGACGCAAAACGAGATAAAAAATACTCGTCACAACCGTCGCCACAATTAACGCTGCCACAATAATATAGGCAATTAACGGTACATAGAAAAAGCGGACTGTTGCTAAACTTAATAACCACTGGTCCTGTTGGATACTATAGAAATACGCAAAAAATAACGCCACTGAAAACAGAAGCGTCAACAATCCGGTACTAATAAACACAAAACTGCGCGCGAGTTTACTCATACTAGAATCACCTCAAGATCGCCAATCACGACATTTGTGATAATTTTCAGATGGCGACTTTCTTCATCATAATTGGTACTATACAACTGAAGTGACTCATTTTTCAAGTGATATTGTTGCTCGTCAATCGTGACAGTCCCTAGCATCGCCGAGTGGTCTAAATAAATCCCGGTGCCAACTGGTACTAAAATCCGCGTTTTACCAAACCCTTTACGAATGACAATATGGTTATCATCCTTAGGCAAAATCGTACTGCCTAAATCAATAATCGTATCACCAGCTAAGACGGCAAAGTTAATATCATCCCATTCAAAAATATTCGTCCCAATCGTCTGATGACCAAACCAATTATGCCGTGTAACAGTTGCTTGTTTTGGCTTGGGGGCAGTCGTATTAATCGGTATGAAATTCTTTTTGCGCCATGGTGCATTTTCAAATAAATTGTTTAAATTACGGTTATTAAAATGACTCGCATGACTATGGTTGATCGCCATGAAAACAACCGCAACAATCAACATCAGCCATAATGAAAAATTAATCAACAATGGCACTGCGACCGCCACACTACTCATCATCGTTAGAAACGTCGTCCAAAAGCCCCGCTTATTAGCCATTCGGCGTTTATTAGCCCAGACTAATCCGAGAATCCCGATAATAATATAAACTAAATAAGGCGGATACGTAATAATCTGCCATATAAAGGTACCAAAGATGATTGCTTCTACGATTAAAAAAATCCGCCAGAAAAACGGCATAATTTGGTCTCCTCTCAACTCTTTAAAATCATTATACAAGCTTAATCATTAAACGCCAATCAGTCTAGGGGCTGATTAACATAAAAAGAGTGCGTTGTCAGTGGTTAACTTTTGCGCATTTGCAGAACTTAGCGAATTGGTGATGAAATGACCGGTTTGATAAGTTTAGCAAAGCACAGAAGTCAGTTTCAAAAAGCACATTTAAAATAAGAGTGCGTCGTAACCCCGGTTATATCCTGAGGATTAACACAGAGTGACGAATAATCGCACGGCGATTGTTTGGTGCTCAGGGTTAACCGAAAGGATATGGGTTACAGAGCACGTTCAGACTATAAAAGTTCAACTAAAAAAAGAGCCGGGACAAATTAACTTTGTCCCGACCCTTTTAGTTAGCAGGTTATTTTTGAAACATGCTTCTCAAACTGTCTTTTCCGGTTAGCTACATAGGTCAAATAATCGACTATCGTCGCTTATCCGCCCTATTAGGCTAATCCTCAGGTTGCACCCGCTTAATGACGCACTCTATTTAACTTCCGTAATGGTTACGTGCATGTCGCCGCCTGGTGTTTGAACCACGACTTTGTCACCGACGTGTTTGCCAACTAATGCTTGGGCAATTGGTGAGTCATTTGAAATCTTACCGTTAAATGGATCAGATTCTGCAGCGCCAACAATTTGATAAGTTTCTTCTTCGCCATCTTCATCATCTGTGAAGCTGACAGTTTTACCAACAGCGATTTCATCAACAGCAATATTGTCAACATCAATCACTTCAGCAAAACGAAGCATGTTTTCAACTTCAACGATCCGTGTTTCAAGTGAGCTTTGTTCATCTTTAGCAGATTCGTATTCAGAGTTTTCTGATAAATCACCGAAACTACGTGCAATCTTAATCCGATCGATTACTTCTGGTCGTTTAACCATTTTTAAGTTTTCAAGTTCTTTAGCTAGGTTTTCTTTACCTTCTGCAGTCATTGGGAATTTTTTTTGTGCCATTATAGTCACCTCGTTTAATTATTAGTCATTCATATTTAGAATAGATTGAATCTTCGTTACCAAGAGATCAATCGCCACTCGGTTGTTACCACCTTCGGGCACGATTAAATCTGCATACCGTTTTGTTGGTTCAATAAATTCGTGGAACATAGGTTTAACTGTCTTGAGATATTGCATCACAATATCATCAAATGAACGTCCCCGACTCTCCATATCACGACTCATCCGTCTTAATAAACGAATATCATCATCCGTATCAACGTAAACTTTGATGTCCATCAAATCACGTAACCGGGCATCCGCTAATACCAAAATTCCTTCCAAGATAATCACATCTTGTGGTTCCACATGGACAACTTCATCTGTCCGGTTGTGGATCTTATAATCATAAACAGGTTGTTCAATTGATTGATGATTTTTCAACATGGTTGCTTGTTCGATCAATAAATCAGTATCAAACGCATCTGGATGATCATAGTTGGTTTCTTGGCGTTCTTCAAACGAACCATCTTGATGTTTATAATACGCATCCTGTGGTAATAACATCACCGAATGGTTTGCAAATTTTTGTGCGATTGCCTGGCTAACAGTGGTTTTGCCACTACCTGAACCACCAGTTACGCCGATAATTATGGGTGCTTTTTTTTGACTCGTCATTAGACGCTCCTTTTTCTCAACTTCTTTTTGGACAGACAGAAGTCGACCCCGCTTGAGGTCGACTTCTATGATACATTACTAATCTTCGATCGAGCTCGTTGTGTCTGTATGTTGCTCGAAAGTCTTCGAGTAATAAACCTTACCCGTCTTCAAGTTAGCCACAAAGTAGAGATAACCTTGATCACGATCAGCTGGGTTTAAGACCGCCGTTATAGATTGTAAACTTGGCGAGTTAAATGGTCCTGGCCCGTAACCTGAATGAACATAGAGGTTATAAGGTGAGTCGACTTTAGTATCTTTATTATAGAGATGTGTCTTATGCGTATTCAATGCGTACATAACAGAAATATCTGATTGAATTGGCATATCAATATCTAAACGGTTAAAGAAGACACCAGCAATCTTTTGACGATCACTTGCGGTTACCCCTTCACGTTCAACTAATGAGGCCAATGTTAATGTTTGTTGAACAGACAATTTCTTATTCTTCATTGTTGCATAATATGGTTGTAAGTTTTGATCCGTTGTCTTCACCATTTCGGTAATCAATTCTTTCAACGTGCTGTCTTTATAGACCTCATACGTTGCTGGGAAGAGATAACCTTCTAAGTGATAACGAACGTTCTTCTTAGCCATCGTTGATGACAAGAGTTGTGGGTATTTCTTCTCAAGACTTGCCAAGAATTTCTTATCTTGAACCTGCTTCATGAAAGCAGCCTTCGAGAATTTGGTTTCCTTGCCGACTGCAGTTGCAATCTGTTCAAGGGTAACCCCTTCTTTGACTAAGACCTTACCCTTCGAATCGCGAGGACGGGTTGGCGTCCCTTCTTTTTGAAGGTTGGCAATAATCTTATCTAAGCTCATTGATTGTTTCAAAACGTGATAACCAGCTTGGAAATCGGTAAAGTTATGTGTCTTCACGTAATAGTTAAAGACAGATGCATTCCGAATGAGTCGCTTATCTTGTAAGATAGCGGCAATTTCCTTGTTGGTTGATCCGTTAGGAATCTGAACCGTAATTTCTTGTTTAGCATTTGTGTTATAAGGTTTCAACGATGATTGGACAAAGCGATACCCCATAAAACCAATAATGATGACTAAGGCTATCAGGATACTAATAATCCAATAGACAATTTTATTAGCTGCTTTTTTTTCAGCCCGTCGTTCAGCGTATTGCCGTTCTTCAGCCGTTTTTTGATCAACTGGCTCCTTTTGATCAGCATTCTTCAAAGGATGACCTCCTAATTGCTCTTTTAAATACAATCCTTAAAACATTATACCAAATTATTCAAAAATTGCATTAAAGATTCGTAGATTAACGGACTTTCGCTTGGAAAGTTGCCACTAAGTGTGCCACAACTTTTTCAAAAGCCGCGTTAACTTCTTCTTCTGTTAAAGTAGCGTCTTCATTGAGATATGTCAATGTATAAGCCATTGACTTCTCGCCAGCTTCGATATGACTGCCCGCATAAACGTCGAATAATGATACTGAAACAAGATAACGGCCGCCTTTTTCCTTGATTGCGTTGACCAATTCAGCATTCGTAACTGCTTCAGGCACTTGTAAGGCAATATCCCGTGTCACTTCTGGGAACTTAGGTGCTGGTTTGGCAATAATTGTTTGGCGTTGTAATTCTAAGATTTTAGCCAAGTCTAATTCAAAAATATAAGTTTCTTTTAAATGTGTGGCTTTCGCAATTTTAGGGTGGATTTGACCAACAATTCCGATGAATGTTTCACCGACATAAATAGCGGCGGTCCGACCCGGATGCATCTCTGGATAAGCATCTGTTGCTTGGTAGGCAACTGCTTCTTGCAAGTTATAGCTAGCCATCAAGGTATCAACAACACCCTTGATTGTGTAAAAATCCACTGGTGCTGCCGCTTCTTGCCATGATTTCACTTGGCGATTACCGCTCATTAAACCAGCAACATATTCGACTTCATTAGGACGCGCTTGATCAGCGTGTTGTAAAAAGACACGGCCTTGTTCGTACAATGCTAAGTCTGTTTGTTTCCGTGCGACGTTGTAGGCAGCATCATCGAGTAAACCAGTGACAAGATTCATTCGTAAATAAGCATGATCTTGCGTCATTGGCCAATCAAGAACAGTCGCTGTTTGTTTAGCAGCTAATGCAAATTGCCCTGCTTTTTCTTCGGTCGTCAAGGCATAACTAATTGCTTGGGTTAAACCAGCACCTTCAAGCGTATGACGTGTCCGGCGTAGCGCCTTTTGTTCGGTTGTCAAAGCACCAGTTGTCATGTCGCCAGTTGGTAATGTACTTGGTAAATTATCGTAACCGTATAAACGAGCGATTTCTTCAATCACGTCTGCTTGGATTTCAATATCCCAACGACGGGCAGGAATTGTCACCGTCAATTGGTCAGCGTTGTTAACCACTTCAAAACCAAAACGTTCAAGTAAATCAATCATCGTTTGAACACTCATGTCAGTGCCTAATACACGGTTGACCCGTGCTGAATCGATTTGAATTACTTTAGGTTGTGGTGCCAAGTTTGTTGGGCTCACTACCCCAGCAGTCACTTGACCAGCGCCTAATTCAGCCATCATGGCTGCGGCAGCATCTAAAGCCACTTGAACATCAGCAACATTCACGCCTTTTTCAAAACGTGATGAGGCATCTGAACGTAAGTTATGGCGTTGCGCCGTTTTCCGAACAGCCGTTGGGGCAAAAATAGCAGCTTCGATAATCACATTTTTAGTATTAGCCGTAATTTCTGAATTGAAACCACCCATAACACCAGCTAATGCGATTGGTTGGTTGCCATCTGTGATGACAATATCTTCATTGGTTAAATCATGTTCTGCTTCATCAAGAGTCGTTAACTTTTCGCCTGTTTTAGCTAAACGGACTTCAATTTGTTTGTGATCGCCAGTTAAAGTATCGGCATCAAAAGCGTGTAAAGGTTGACCGTACGTTAACATCATGTAGTTCGTCACATCAACAAGGTTATTGATGGGGCGAATACCGGCATTCCAAAGCCGTGTTTGTAACCACAATGGACTTGGTTGGACTGTGACGTTTTGTAACATGCGCAAGTGATAACTAGGGGCTAATTGGTCATCAGCCACTTGAGCGCTCACTTGATCTTTTGTTTGAACATCACTTTCTGAAACAGCTACGTCTTCAAAATGAGGTGTCAATGATTCAATAGCTGCTACTTCATGAGCCACACCGTGAATCCCAAGCGCATCGGCCCGGTTAGCTGTTAAATCAAGATCGATAATGTAATCAGTCATCCCAAGTGCTTCGTAAACTTCAGTACCAGGTGCAATTGCTTCTGGAAAAACGAAGATGCCATCAACATATTCTTTAGGTACAACGCTATCGGCAAAACCAATTTCTTGTAGGCCACAAATCATGCCCATTGAAACAACGCCTCGCATCTTGCCTTTTTTAATCTTCACGTTGTCTGCAATTCGTGAGTTAGGTAAAGCAACAATCACGTATTGACCAGCAGCCACATTAGGGGCGCCACAGACAATTTGGAAAGGTTCTTCTTCACCAACGTCGACTTCACAAACGTGTAGGTGATCTGAATCAGGATGTGGTTCGCAACTTAAAACGTGTCCCACAACAATTTTTTTCAAGCCAGCACTCATTTGCGCAACGTCTGCGACTTCGATCCCTGTTCGGGTAATTTTTTCTGCAAGTGCTTCTGGCGCAGTTGTTAAATCTAAATAGTCTTTTAACCAGTTATAAGATACTTTCATTGCTTAACCCTCCTGTGTGAATTGATTTAAGAATCGGACATCGTTTAAATAGAAGTTCCGAATATCATCCACACCATATTTCAACATTGCAAACCGATCGATCCCAAGTCCAAAGGCAAAGCCACCGTAAACTTCTGGATCAACACCACCGGCTTTTAAAACGTTTGGATGCGTCATCCCAGCACCTAAAACTTCAATCCAGCCAGTTTGTTTGCAGACGTTACAGCCTTCACCATTACAACGGAAACATGAGATATCCACTTCGACAGAAGGTTCCGTGAATGGGAAGTAACTTGGCCGGAAACGTAGATTACGATCTTCACCAAAAATATGGTGAATTGTGTATTCTAAAGTCCCTTTTAAGTCAGCCATCGTAATGTTCTTATCAATCACTTGACCTTCCATTTGGTAGAACTGATGTGAATGTGTTGCGTCATCTGTATCACGACGATAAACACGCCCTGGGCTAATCATCTTGATTGGGCCGTTAGCAAAGTCATGGCTTTCAAGGTCACGTGCTTCATTAGGTGACATATGCGTCCGCATCAACGTATCCTTGGTAATGTAGAACGTATCTTGCATATCACGAGCAGGGTGATCAGCAGGCATGTTTAACATTTCAAAGTTATGCTTTTCATCTTCCACTTCAAAACCGGCAACAACTTGGTAGCCCATCCCGATGAATAAATCTTCTAAATCATCAATCACTTGGGTTAACACGTGCGGTGTACCCTTTTTAACGGGTTGACCTGGTAATGTGACGTCGATTGTTTCGTGTGCTAATTGAGCGGCTTCTTTTCTAGCTTCTAATTCTGCTTTACGGGCTTCAATCGCTTGGGCCAAATCACCCTTGATCTCGTTTGCAAAAGCCCCTACTTTAGGCCGTTCTTCGTTACTTAAGTCCCGCATACCACGTAAAACTTCCGTAATAGGGCCTTTCTTACCAAGTACTTCTACTCGAATCTGATTCAATGCATCTAAATCAACAACTTTTTGGATATCTTGCAAACTCTTTTGTTGCAAGCGTTCCAACTGTTCCTTCAATGACATTTGATTTCCTCCTTATTTTTGCCAACAAAAAAAGCCTCGTCCTCAAAAGGGACGAAGCTTCGCGGTACCACCCTAGTTTATGACCTAGTCATACACTCAAGTTTGCGTAACGGGCAATACCGGACTCAACGGTCAACTCTGAAAGTGAACTTCACCTAAACTCAACTGAATAACTTGCAGTCTATGATTATTCTCCCTGAAAGTTGGTTGTTAGGTTACTCTTTTTCATCTTTGTCTATAAACTTTATTTTAGCGTAAATTCAATGATTAAGCAACTAGTCGTTCGTATCGCACCATTGGTCAGACCAATTATGAACGGCATTCATAACAGGTGCTAGCGATTCGCCTTTTTCAGTTAGTTGATATTCGATCAACGATGAATCGGCACTCGTTATTCGAGCAACGATTCCGGCTTGTTCTAATTCCTTCAAGCGTTCAACTAACACACGATCACTGCACTTAGGTACACTATGAACCAAATGCTTGAAGCGCTGTGCGCCCCCTTCTAATAATACATCAATGATCAGACCATTCCATTTCTTCCCTAAAATTGAGAATGTTTTTTCAAATTTAGGACAGAGTTGGAAGGTCTCTTGACAGTCAGAAATAGCATTTTCTTTTACAATACTCATCATTACTCACCTCACACTTATTATTAATAAGTGTACTCAAAAAGGTTGCAAAAAGCAACCTTGAGGATTGGCACATCTTCTATTTGTTAGTTTGTGTCGCAATTGATTGATGTAATACCTTTTGTTTGAATTTTGTCCAAAATGGTGAGCAAAATTCGGTTACCGCACAATAGTCATCGACCAATGACACGATATAACTCTCCCGATATTTTGGATGGCTAACTGTCGCCCCCCACATATGTTTGACAATAATATCTTTTTCCATTGGTGACAATTCGGTTAGTTTCTCAGCGTTCCGGAGTGCAATCCGTGGGTGCACATAAGCATGCGTCCCAAGATCGAACTTCGTGTCACGCCAGTCGTAGTAGAACAAATCATGTAATAAGCCTGCGCGGGCAACTGAGCGGACGTTAAGATGCCACTTCTTGGCAATCTCGTAGCTTCGATAAGAAACACTAAGTGAATGTTCTAAACGATCCGAATGATGATGCTGTGTGTAATTTGCTAATTTTTGAACTTCTTCTTTTTCTAACAAATCGGCAATCAATGCCATATAATCTGCATCTTGATACCACTTAGCTGTTGCGTTCATTCAAAGACTCCTGACTGATTTAAATTCAAATTCTGCCACAAGAATAACAGCTTTTTGATCAAAAAAGAAGTCATTCGCTTCAAAAAAAACGCTTCATTAAGAAAACTTAAGAATTAGCCTTCGATTAATTTAAACATTAAAATCCCAGCAGCGACTGCGACATTCAATGATTCTGCATTCCCAGGAATTGGAATATAAAGGTTTTGTGTTGTGGCAGCTAAGACGTCTTTTGCAACACCATTACCTTCATTACCTAAGATCAAAGCCATGTCAGCTGCCTTAGGTACATCTTGATAACTGATGGCTTCTGGGTTTAATTCTGTCCCATAAACTGGCACGTCTTGTGAATTGAATTTCTTCATCCAGTCCATTAAGTTGCCTTGATAGATTGGTAAATGGAAGTGACTGCCTTGCATTGACCGCAATAATTTGGGATTGTATAGATCAACACTACCGTTCCCTAAAACGACACCGGCAAAGCCAGCAGCATCAGCTGTCCGAATCATTGTGCCGATATTACCAGGATCTTGAACGGCGTCTAATAACAAGTAACGACCCGTTAATTTTTCAGGCATTGGTGTTTCTGACATTTCAACAACGGCAAAAATCCCTTGAGGGGCTTTTGTTTCGCTAAGGTGTTGGGCTACTTCAGGTGCGATTTCAAAAGTATCGTCGTATAAACCACGTAAGGCGCGTTCATCAACGTATTTTTCTGTCGCAAAGACTTGGCGAATCACCGCTTTATTTTGGATGGCTTCTTGCACTAAATGCCAGCCTTCTAATAAATAAGTATTTTCTTTACGTTGGTTTTTCTTAACGGTTAATTTCTTAGCCGCTTTAATCTTAGTATTTTGGTTCGATTGAATGTATTCCATGTTGTGCTCCAGTCTATTTAGTACTTTCTATTATACGCGACTTGGGCTGTAAATTCTATGGGACCCTCGTCTTGCTTTTTAATCGCCAAATCACCGCCAAGCGATTACAATAGACTGGAGGTGATTTATATGCAAAAAGCAGTCCAATTAGATGTTTTTGGTCGGGTTCAAGGTGTTGGTTTCCGGTGGATGACTAAACTGGTCGCTGATCGATTAGGGATTACTGGCACGGTTGCCAATCAACCCGATGGCTCTGTCAAAATTATTGCGATGGGTCCCGATGCCCTTTTGGAACAATTCATCGGTGCCGTCAAAGCGTCACCGACACCCAGTGGTCGCGTTGACCGCGTCATCCAAACACCCCTGAAAGATGTGTCAGCGTGTCATAAATTTTCAGTTGTCGGTTGAAAAACGTAGCCCCTTACAGTATAGTTACACTTATTGAAACTTATCTTGAAAGGGCTAAATTTATGAAAAATTCAAAACGCTTCGCAACACTTGCGATGCTAGCAATGACCGTTACATTATTTCTATCCGGCTGTATGCCACAAAAAATGAGTAGCCATCCTAAAGTCCCAACCGGCTTCATCTATGGCTCATCGTACAAATACATCGCCGTCCCATTACAACATATTATGGAACGCATCGCTGATTTCTTCGGCGGAATCAATGGTTACGGCTGGGCAATCATCATCATCACCTTCGTGGTGCGGATGATTTTACTCCCATTAATGCTTAACCAATCAAACAAAATGACTGCGCAACAAGAAAAAACGCGTCGTTTGAAACCACAATTAGATATTGTACAAGCACAACAAAAGGTTGCGACAACACCTGAAGAAAAAGCCGAATTAAGCCAATTAATGATGAAGGTTTATAAGGAAAATGATTCAAGTATGATGCCTAGCCTTGGTTGCTTAACCTTATTAATTCAATTACCAATCTTCTCTGGTTTGTACCAAGCCATTCAATACTCACCAGAAATTTCAAGTAGTCACTTCTTCGGGATTGGCTTAGGTCAACCTAATATCATTATCACCATTATCGCGACCCTCTTTTACGTTGGTCAAAGCGCCCTCTCACTTGTTGGGATGCCCGCTGAACAAAAGAAACAAATGCAAACAACCGTCCTCATGAGTCCTGCGATTACATTCTTCATTTCGTTATTCGCACCAGCTGGGTTAGCACTTTACTTCCTTGCCGGCGGGATGATTATGATTATTCAACAAATGATCACAACCTTCATCATCATGCCACGTGTTAAAAAACGCATTGATCAAGAAATTAAAGAAAAACCAATCGTCACAGTTGTGACAAAAGACATGTTCACTAAAAAAGCAGCTGCTAAAGCGACTGAAACACCTGTAACAACAGAACCAACGCACACTAATAAGGCAACGACGCCTTCTGAAACAGGCAAACGTAACTCAGGCAAACAACGCCACAAACCACAAGCATAATTAGAAATACTAAAAGAGGCACAGACAAAATGATTTTGTCTGTGCCTCTTTTTCGATATCCAAATATTAATGGTATAAACGTGTTCTATAAGTCATATCCTTCCGGTTAACCCTGAATGTCAAACGACTGCTTGCAGCAATCATTCGCCATTCTGTGTTAATCCTCAGGACATACCCGACTTATGGCACACTCTCTTTTTTAATTATCATCTTCTGATGTGGTCTTTGTTTCTCTAACGAGTGGTAATTCAATCCGGAAGACTGATCCGTGTCCGACACTACTTTCAAGTGAGACATTACCATCGTAGCCTTCGACTAATTGTTGGGCAATGGCTAATCCTAAACCATTACCGCCTTTTTCCCGACTCCGAGCTTTATCAACCCGGTAGAAACGGTGGAAGACTTTTTTCTTATCTTCTTCCGAAATCCCCTCACCAAAATCTTGAACGGCAACTTGCGCGTAACGCTCGTCGTTGGCCACCGCAATATGAATTTCCTTACGGGTTGTTGAGTATTTAATCGCATTATCCAATAGAATAATCATGATTTGTTCCAGATGATTCCGGTTAATTTTGACCAACGCTTGACCGTGCAAATCATCATCCAAAATAAACGTGAATTCCGGATAAAGCATCTCAAAGTTATGGTAATTTTGTAAGACAACCTTACCAACATCCGTCACTTCTGACGTGCCTTCGGTCACCGCTTGATCGGCCCGCGTTAAATCTAGCATTTCTTGGATCAAATTCTTCATCCGTAAAATTTCTTGCAGTGAAGCTGCCAGAGATTCCGATAAAACTTCCGGATCATCTTTCCCCCAACGATTCAACAATTGAAGATGCCCTTCAATAATCGCAACCGGTGTCCGTAATTCATGGGAGACATCACTCACAAATTGGTCTTGCTGTTCAAAGTAGTGCTGAATCCGGTTTAGCATTTCGTTAAAGGCCACGACTAAGTCCGAGAGTTCGTCTTGGCTGCGACCTGTCTCTGGAATGCGGGCATCTGAATTGGGTTCAACGTTAATCGCTTCAATCGTTTGCTTCATCGCTTCAATCGGCCGCAAGAACCGGTTCGCTAATAAGTAGCCAATCACAGCGCTAAACAACATTGCAAATAACACAACGACCACTAAAACAATCCGTAATTCTAGCATCGCATGATTATAATCACGCAAATTATTGGTAACCTCAACATATCCGATAGTACGGTTCGTATTGGCCGCCTTAATGGGACGAATCCCAATCAAATGAATCTTCCCAAAGATATGCTCCCGCTTTAAAACATCGGTATCTTGCTTTGGAAAAGACGTAGCCCGACCACGCGAGGCAAATAACCCTTGCCGATTTTGATCATAAACTTTAACCGTCGTATCCTGTTGCGCTAAGCGCATTAAGACGGAATCTTGATAGATTGCTTTTGATTGTCTCGGCGCTGGGTCGAGTTGACCCGTAACAAAGTCCGCGGTCAACGCTTTTTCCGGGCGGGCCAATCGTTGCTGGATCACAGTAACCGTATCATGAACATTATCGACTTCCTTATGCAATAAAATGTTCGAAATACTACTGAAAATCACAATTGAAAAAATCGCAAAGGTGATAAAAATGGCCAACCCAACTGCAGCTGCCCATTTCACCTTTAACGATATTTTACGACCCTTATTATTATTTTCACTGGGTGTTTCTAAGTCATTTGTTATCACGAGCGCATCACATATCCAGTTCCCCGAACGGTTTGAATATAGCTTTGTTCGCCCGTTCGATCGATTTTATTCCGTAAATAACGAATATAAACATCGACCACGTTCGTTTCAACGTCGGAATCATAACCCCAGACCTTGCTTAACAAGACATCCCGCGCTAAAACCACGTTGACGTTTTCCATTAAGGTTAATAGTAATTCGTATTCACGTTTCGTTAATTCAATAATATCATCACCACGACGAACGATTCGGTTTTCCTTCTCGACTGTTAAATCGCGATAAGTCACCGTCGTTTGTTTGGCAGCGTTATGTTCGCCTTCAATATCGATCCGGCGTAACAAGGCGCGTAGACGAGCCAAAAGTTCTTCAATCGCAAATGGTTTAACGATATAATCGTCAGCACCATGATCGAGCCCTGATACCCGATCAATGACGGAATCGCGCGCTGTCATCATAATAATCGGTGTATTTTTAACTTGTCGAACCCGTCGGCAAACTTCTAACCCGTTTAATTCAGGTAACATTAGATCCAATAAAATTGAATCCCAGTCTTCGTTTAAAGCAGCTTCTAAACCAGTACGCCCATTGAAATGTACTTCGGTCTCATAGCCTTCGTGCTTTAATTCAAGCTCAACAAACCGGGCTAAATTTTTCTCATCTTCAATAATTAATATGCGACTCATTTAGTCACTCCCTAAAAAAAGAAATTTAATGTCCACGCTGAACGTTCTTCGTAGATAAGAATTCTCTAAGAATCAACTCGTCAGTAGTAGCCACTTACTCATTCATTTTAGCATAGTTCCTCATAAATAACTAACAAATCTCTCTACAAAGCACGCACGGCTAATTATTTAAGCACCACAATGGCGCAGTTGGTAACGCCTCAAAAAAATCCAGACGAAAATGAGGCTTTCGTCTGGATTCTTTAGATTCGATTAAAAATTATTGTTCTTTGTACCATGTGTAATGGAAGATGCCTTCACGGTCTGTCCGTTCGTAAGTATGGGCACCAAAGTAATCGCGTTGTGCTTGGATTAAGTTAGCAGGCAATACTTCTGAACGATATGAATCAAAGTATGTGATAGCAGCTGTTAAACCAGGCGCAGGCACACCTTGTTGGATTGCTAATGCAGCAACATCCCGAACAGCACCTTGATAGTTCTTAGTAATATCTAAGAAGTAATCATCCAATAATAAGTTATTTAAGTCAGCTTTCTTATCAAAGGCATCCGTAATCTTTTGTAAGAAACGAGCACGAATGATACAGCCAGCACGCCAGATTTTAGCGATTTCGCCGTAGTTTAATGACCAGTCATATTGATCTGAAGCCACACGCATTTGTTCGAAACCTTGTGCGTAGCTCATGATCTTACTGAAGTAAAGTGCTTGACGAATTTTTTCAATCAATTCTTTCTTATCTTCAGTTAACTTAGCAACTGTTGGGGCAGGTAAAATCTTGCTTGCAGCAACACGTTCGTCCTTCATTGCTGAGATATAACGTGCATAGACTGATTCTGTAATCAATGATTGTGGCACACCTAATTCAAGGGCACTTTGTGAACTCCACTTACCAGTTCCTTTGTTACCAGCAGCATCTAAGATAACGTCTACGATTGGCTTGTCTGTGCCTAAATCGTCTTTACGTGTCAAGATGTCAGCTGTGATTTCCATCAAGTAACTGTCTAATTCGCCGTGGTTCCATTCTTTGAAGACATCAGCGATTTCTTCTACAGATAAACCAACAACGTTTCTTAACAAGTTATAACTTTCTGAGATTAATTCCATGTCGCCATATTCAATCCCATTGTGGACCATTTTGACATAGTGACCAGCACCGTTAGGGCCGATGTATGTGACACATGGTTGGCCGTCTTCAGCTTTAGCTGACATTTGTTCCAAGATAGGGGCAACTAAGTCATAAGCTTCTTTTTGACCACCTGGCATCATTGAAGGACCTTCTAGGGCACCTAATTCGCCACCAGAAACACCCATACCAATAAAGTTGATACCTGATTTATCTAATTCGGCATTCCGACGAATTGTATCGCCGAAGAAGGTGTTCCCACCATCAATTAAAATGTCGCCTTTATCTAATAAAGGTAACAATTCGTTGATAACGGCATCTGTACCGGCACCAGCTTTAACCATCAAGATAATCCGACGTGGTTTTTCTAATGATTTAACGAAGTCTGCGATTGTGTAACTTGCAACTAATTTCTTTTCGCTATGATCTTGCATCACAGCTTCTGTCTTAGCACCAGTCCGGTTATAAATGGCAACTGTATAACCGCGGCTTTCAATATTCAATGCTAAGTTCTTGCCCATAACTGCCATCCCGATAACACCGATTTGTGGTTGACTCATGTAAAAGGCCTCCTAATAAGTTCTAATTTAATGGTGTATTATCTACTCAAATTGCTTAATACACTTACTCTGATTATGTTAGCAGAATTGTTCACTAAAGAAAAGCATTTTAACCCATTTGGGCCGGTCCATTTTATAAATTAGTGCAAAAAAAAGACGCCCGTCTTAATCGGCGTCGTTTTCTTGTGCTTCTAACAATGCTTTGAGCTTAGCTAATTCTGGATTAGGGGCTTCAGCCTCTTCTGCCTGTTGCTTAGCGTATTCTTCTTCAGAGATAACTGACCAAGCTTGGCCCGTTGGCATCACGTCTTCATTTTCTTCTTCCGGTGTCAAAATATGACTCGGAATGTGTAATAAGATGTGATCTTCAACAGCCACTTGCATGTCTAACATTTCACCTTCTAATGGGAACAACATGTCCTCATCAGGGAAACGTGATAATTCTTCGTCCGTTGGATCAACATAAATTTCAGTGAACGTAAAATCAAGTGGGAGTGCCACCGGATTCAAACTCCGTGTTGATGGGACCGTTAGTTGTCCGACCACGTGTAAGTCAGCGATGATGGCCCGTCGATCAACGGTTAATTGACCGCTGATGACAAACGGCGTTGCTGACAAAACATCATTTTCTCTTTCGTGGAGTTGTTTTTCTAAATCAACTGTTTCTTCAAAAGCAAGCGGATGTTCACGATGCTTTTGTAATGCTTGTACTGACCATTTTAACAATGCGCTTCATCCTTTCCATGATAAAAAATCGGTTGTCTGGCAAAGTTTTGCGACTGCCAGCCAAATTGTTCTCGTAAGCGATCAACGCGGACTTCTAAGCCCAATAAACCAGTTTCGGCCCCCATTTTGGCGGAAACCTTACTGATAATGGGTAAATCAGTCGTCTTCTTCAACTGGTGTAAGTGTTGCTGCCCAATGTCATTAAAGCCCAACAAGCGAATATAAGGCCGTGCAAGCCCTTGTTGAATATCCGCTGGCTGAATGTTTAATAAGACATATAGGCAAACCCGTTGGAGCCGGGCATACGTATATCGTTTTGTTTTTAAGGATTGTAATAAGTCGGTATAACTATTGGCTTTGTGAATCACCTTTTTGAAACGGTATTCCAAGCCCTCTGACATCTGGTAGACCTGCCGTAATTGTGCTAGTGACAGACTCTCGATGCGGTATTTTAAGAGTGGCCATAGTTGGTCTTCTGTAAGAATCGTACTATCAGCTAAGGCTGCTAGGGTTTCTGCCGGGACAACGTGTTGTAAGGCTGCTAAATCGGTGCCTTGCGTCACAATCTTGCGAATCGCACTCGCACTTGCATACGGTGCCGTTGAAATGGTCTGATCCCCATGTTGTGCTTGTTCTCGCTTGATAGCCAATAAGTTTAACGGTTGCGCTAGACGTGCATTAGCGACCGCGTAACTGATTCCTAATAGATGGTTTGGTTGATCAATCTGCAAGGACAACTGTTCTTGATAGAACTCGTTAAGCTGCGTTGCGTACGTTTTTTGATAGTCAACAAAAGCAGCAGATTGCTCAGGTAAGTCGATAATCTGCTGCCCCGCTTGTTGATAATCAAATGCCGGTTGCTCACTGCCAAAGGCGATTGTCTGACAGCCAAGTGCCGCTAACAGTTGCACTGCCCCAGCCGCAAAACGATCAGCTGGTTGCACCGCACTCACAAATGGCAATTCGACCACCATATCCGCACCATTTTGCAACGCTAATTTGGCTCGCGTCCACTTATCCAAAAGGGCTGCTTGCCCGCGCTGAACGTAATTCCCGCTCATGCAGACAATCACTAAATCCGCTTTGGATTGCTGACGCGCCTGTTGAAGTTGATAGATATGCCCATTATGTAGCGGATTGTACTCCGCAATAATTCCTGTAATTCTCATACTAACCTCTATTTAACTGCGCTAAAGAACCAACGAACACTGTCATCTTGAACCGCTTCTTGACCAAAATCAGCGCTGACTTTAATTTGTTTAAAGCCCACCGCTTCTAAAGCCGCCACAAAGTCAGCCATTGGATACGTCCGTTCATGATGTAATTCGTTTAATTCTTGGTAACCACCAAGTTGTTCGTCCCAAACGAAGAAGGTTAAATCATGTTCAACTGAATGAGGCACTTCGCCTTCATAACTCGTCCACATAAAGGCCGTTTCTTCGGTCCGATCATTATACATAAAACCGGGGAATAAAACATCCATTTGATAGAGTGAATGCGCATCAAATAAGAATTGACCGCCCTCTACCAGTTGTTGATAAACCTGTTTAAAGACTTGTTGGACCTGATCCAAATCTTGCATGTAGCAGATTGAATCGTCAAAACAAGTGATCGCATCAAATGTGCCCACTTCACTAAGATCTAACATGTCGCCTTGAAGTAATGGGAAACTGACGCCCGCTTCAGTCGCTTTTTCAGACGCAATACTCAACATTTCTGTTGAAAGGTCCAAGCCAACAACGTCCAGTCCTGCTTGCTTTAAAAGGATCGCTAAATCGCCAGCCCCACAAGCGAGCTCTAAAACGCGGTGTTGATTTTGCAACGTTTGTAATGTGTAATCGCGCCATTGACCATATAATTCATGATCCATTAAGCGATCATAGACCGTTGCGAAACTTTGGTAAATCATTCTTCTGTTAACCATTCTGAAACATCAACCATTGGTGCTTCATCCCATAATTTTTCAAGGTTGTATAATGCACGTTCTTCTGGCATGAAGACATTGATGACAAGGTCGCCAAAATCCATTAAGATCCAACGTGAACCTTTTTTACCTTCAATTTTCTTAACCATCAAACCAGCTTCTTCTTCAGCATCTTCAATAGCGTCCACAATGGCGTCTAATTGGCGTTCTGAAGAACCAGTCATCATTACGAAATAATCAGCTAATAAACTGATACCTTCCATGTTTAATGCCACAATATCTTCTGCTCTTTTACCGTCTGCTGCTTTAACAGCAATTTTTAATAAGTCTAAACTTTTCACTAATGTTCTCCTTTAATGGGCTTGAGTTGGCACCCAAGCATTGTATGTGTCAATTGTTTTAGGATAAATCTTCTTTTGCCCTTCAATTAAAAAGGTCAACGTATTTAAAATTTCAAACCGCACGCCAGCCGCTAAATCAGCGAAGGCAGTTTCCCGCGCTTGTGCCACGCCTGGAAAATCACGACCCGGTTCGATGAAGTCAGCAACAAATAAGATTTGATCAATGACTGTCATCTCTGGGGCGCCAATCGTGTGGCGACGGACCGCGTTTAAAATTGTTTCGTCGTGAATGCCTAAGTCACGTTCGATGAAGTAAGCACCGACGACACCGTGCCAAATTGCATTACCGTATTGTAACAATTCCGGATCAAAGCCAGCTTCATGAATCGCTTCAATAAAGACTTCGTCTGGTAATTGCTTGGCATAATCATGCACCAAACCAGCAATCGCTGCCCGTTCAACATCGGCATGATTAAGCTCAGCGAGCTTAATCGCAGTCTCTTCAACGCGTAAACAATGTTGAAAACGGCCCTCAGATAAATTGGCAGCCACTTTTTGCGCTAGTTCTGCGCGTGAATACGGCACAATATTTTCTTGGTAAGTAAAATCACTCACGGTATAACCCTTCTTCCTCAATATAATCCGCCACTTTAGTCGGTACTAAGTAGCGAATTGAACAACCCTGTTGCACCTTATTGCGAATCTGAGTTGAACTAATATCGACAAGTGGTGCATCAACCCACAATACTGGATAAGGCGTTTGGCGACTATAGCCTGTTCGTTGAATGCCAACAAACTGCACGAGTTGCACTAAGTCATCAATCCGGTGCCAAGTCGGTAAATAATCGACCATATCGCCACCGATGATGAAATAAAAATCCGTATTGGGGTATTGTTTCTTTAACGCCACAATTGTGTCATACGTATAACTGACACCACCGCGTTCAATTTCAGCCATTGATAATTCAAAAAGTGGATTATCGGCAATCGCCCGTTTGACCATCTCAACGCGATGTTTGGCGGGTAACGTTTTTTTGGTATCGACATGTGGCGGGGTCGCATCCGGCATGAATAAAACTTTATCCAAACCTAATTGCGTCCCCACTTGTTCAGCCATGATGAGATGGCCTAAATGTGGTGGGTTAAAGGTGCCACCCATGATACCAACCTGTTGTCGTTGTTTATCTTCGACAACTAAGACAGACGGTTTTGACTCTGATACACCGTGCACTTTTTTTAATGTTGCATTTTGCATCTCATCACCGCCTTATTAACGTCCGAGCTTAGTAACAATCGTTGAAATTTTTTGGTATTTTTCTTTACGTGATGCCTTATAAATGACCAATGTCCGGCCAATTTTTTGGGCAATTTCAATCCGATTATCATGTTGCTTCAAGAAGTTGGCTAATTCATCAACCGTTACCTCTGTTGTTTGCAATAAATTAATCTTGATTAATTCTCGTTTTTCGATAGCTTCTTCGATTTGTTCGAAATAAGCTTCTGACAAACCATTCTTACCTAATTGGAATAATGGTTTTGTTGTTTGCGCTAATCCTCTAAGATAGTGCTTTTGTTTACCTGTTAACACGCGCGTTACTCCCTTCGCTAACCTAAATAAGTGCTTTTCTGATCATCACTGAAACGCCTTTTGGTGCGTACCCTGCGACAACCACATTTTCTGGTAATGTAATCCAGCCTAAACCGGCGAAGACTAAATCACTTTTTTCTTTTGTTGAAAATTCATAACGTTGTAAGTCTGGAAAATCCGCTAAGTCTTCTGGATGAGGTGGCTGTAATAAATCACCTAACTGTCTAACATAGAAATTATCCGCATTTTCTAATTTTGTTCTGTGGATGTAAAGTTCATTATCAAAGTAACCAACAAAACCGTGACGAGGCCCTTGAAGATAATCAAAACGTGCCAAGCCGCCTAAAAATAGCGTTTGTTGTTCATTTAATTGATAAACTTTAGGCTTGATTTGCTTTTGTGGGGCAATCAAACGAAGATCCTTATCATGTAAGTAATGCGCCATTTGTTGCGCATGAATAATCCCTGGTGTATCAATTAAAGCATGATCATCTTCATATAATGGAATATCGATCCGATCCAACGTTGTTCCTGGGAATTGTGACGTTGTAATCACGTCGCTGTCCAAAATCCCAGTTTGTTTGATGATGCGGTTAATTAGCGTTGATTTACCAACGTTAGTTACCCCAACCACGTATACGTCGCGACCTTTTCGTTCCCGTTCGATAACTGCTAGTAAGTCATCGACTGAGTTCCCTTTTTTAGCGCTGACCAACATGGTTTCAATTGGATGTAAGCCATGTTCCTTGGCTTCTTTTTGAATCCAGTTGATGACGCGGTTAGGATTAAGGGCTGTTGGTAAGATATCGACCTTATTGCCGACCAAGATCACTGGGTTATCACCGATGAAACGGTGTAATCCGGGAATCAAGCTCCCGTTAAAGTCAAAGATATCCACAACGTTGACGATTAAAGCATCACTATCACCGATTTGGTTGAGTAACGCTAAAAAATCATCATCGTTTAACTTGATATCACTGATTTCATTATAATGGCGCAATCTGAAACAGCGTTGGCAATAAAGCTGACCCGTTTCCAATCCTTTTTTAAGGGCAGAATTAGGGGTATAGCCTAGTGCTTCCTTATCAGTCGTTTGAATCTGAGCACCGCAACCAATACAAAATAGTGCTTCTTCAGTCTGTTGTTGTTCTTCAGTCATTTAAATCCTCCCGCCAAGTTAAATCTGCGTGTTTTTTTAGTAGTTGTTGCATAATATATTTTTCAAAAAAGCGATTAATAGAAGTATTCCAAGCGTCACTATCAATAATTGGTTTCACTAAGATTGTCCGGACACCGGCAATATTGCCTGCGTGCATATCGGTAATCAATTGATCCCCAACCATCACCACTTCGTGACGTGATAAACCGAGTTGCTTCTTAGCTTTCACAATCCCAGTCGCCAATGGCTTATTAGCTCTGGCGATAAAAGGTAATTGTAATTCGGCCAACGCGTGTTGGACCCGTTGCTGATTATTATTTGAAACCACCATGACCGTAATCTCAGCGGCTTGCATTTGTGCTAACCATTCTTTGAGTTGCGGCGTGCCGTTTGGGTTATTCCAAGCAATTAAGGTGTTATCAAGATCCGTCAAAACGGCTTTAATGCCTTGTGCTTTGAGTTGTTCTGGTGTTAAGTCGTAGATTGCATTAACCATCCAAGTTGGCTTAAAATTCTTTAGCATGCATTTGTCTCCTTTAATCTAGTCACTGACTAATTATAGGTTATTTAGTAATAAATTGCACCTTTACGAGGTTAATTATTTGCCCATTCTAATTGCTTTTCAATTTTCTCAACACTTTCTTCACAATCTAAGTCAAACTAATCGACATTTAAGCGCTTTTCTGGTACGTTTAAAGAAATTGAGAGGATGTGTTGTTATGGAAAAATTTGGGTTTAATCATTTTGGCGGACCGGATGTTTTTGAAACATTGAATCAATCGCAACCAGTGCCAAAGGCAAATCAAGTCTTGATTAAAGTACTCGCGTTTGGGCTTAACCCTTACGATGTTGCCCTTAGAACCGGTTCACAACAAACAGTGCGTCCTTTACCAATGCCAATCGTCCCTGGGACAGATGTGGTTGGTGAAATTGTAATGCTTGGCGCAGACGTTACCGATTATCGTATTGGTGAACTAGTTATTAATCATCGCCCACTCGGCGGTTATAGCGAATTCGTCACAGCTTCAACCAACAAAATCATTCGCAAACCTGTTAGCCTCAGCATCGCTGAAGCTGCTGGTCTCGCAAGTGCTGGTATTACCGCTTATAACACGTTAATGCACTTTACGAACTTTAAACATGGCGATACAATCGCTATCATGGGCGCTAGCGGGGCTGTTGGGAGTTTACTCACTCAACTCAGCCTAGCTGCTCATTTAAACGTCATTGCAATTGCACACAGTTCAAACCTTGATTATTTACGATCATTTGGTGTTCAAGAAACAATCGCCTACGACCAACCAGGCGATTTAAGTCACTTTAAACAAACGGCCAAGATTGCTGTCAACCTCAGCCGCGATCCAAAATCAACTGAATTATTGAATGAACTTGTCCAACCTGATGGTTTCTTTGCAAGTACAACAATCATGCCAAGAGAAGCAGAACAAGTGGCTGGTGTCACTTACCAATCTGTCTATCCTCGCCGTGACTATCCTGATTTGACAGCCCTTCAAGATTTAAGTGAACTTATTGATCAAGGCCTATTACACGTCACAGTCCTTGAAGAATTACCTTTCACACTTGAAGGCGTCATCAAAGGCCATCAACTTTTAGAAAGTCACCATGCACCAGGTAAAATCATCGTTTCCCGTTAAAAATAATGCAATTTATAAAGAAAGAGTCTCGAACAAAACGAAGTTTTGTCCCAGACTCTTTTTTGGTCTTATTAATTATTTGTTTAATGCAGCTTTAGCAGCTTCAACAACTGATGTGAATGCAGCAGCATCGTTAACAGCTAAGTCAGCTAACATCTTACGGTTCATGTCGATTTCAGCGACTCTTAAACCGTGCATTAATTGGCTGTATGACATATCGTTCATACGAGCAGCAGCGTTGATACGAGCAATCCATAACTTACGGAAGTCACGTTTACGTTGACGACGATCACGGAATGCGTAACGGTATGAAACCATTACTTGAGTATTTGCTGATTTGAATAATAAATGTTTAGCGCCGCGATAACCCTTGGCTAATTTTAAAATCTTTTTACGACGTTTGCGCGTCACTGTTCCACCTTTAACACGTGGCATAAGAATTTCCTCCTTGAATAACAAACAACGTCAAAGCGTTGTTGTAGTGATCTAATTTTTACTTGAATCCGAAAATGCTATGGCTTATTTAAGGCCTGATAACATTTGACGGATACGTCTCATATCGCTATTTGAAACCATTCCAGATTTTCTTAATTGACGACGTTGTTTCTTAGTCTTACCGTGGAAACGGTGACTTGTGTAGGCGTGGCTGCGTTTTAGGCCGCCATTACCTGTACGTTTAAAACGTTTTGCTGAAGCACGGTGTGTCTTAAATTTTGGCATGATATTTCCTCCTAATAAATCAGAAACAGATTTTTATTTTTGGTCCTTAAGCGGTTCTAACATTAAGAACATGCTACGGCCATCCATTTTAGGACGTGCTGTAACTTTAGCGATGTCCTCTGTTTCTTTAGCAAGTCTTTCTAATACACGTTGACCAATTTCTTTATGCGTAATTGCTCGGCCCTTGAAACGAATAGAAGCTTTCACTTTATCGCCCTTGCCAAGGAACTTACGTGCATTGTTCAACTTAGTATTAAAGTCATTTTGTTCAATTGTGGGACTAAGACGAACCTCTTTGAGGCTAATGGTTTTCTGCTTCTTACGAGCATCACGTTGTTTCTTTTGAAGCTCGAAACGGTACTTACCATAGTCCATAATACGAGCAACGGGTGGTTTTGCGTTTGGTGAAACCAAGACAACATCCATATTAGCTTGTTCAGCTAATGCAATTGCATCCTGTGTACTCTTGATACCAAGTTGTTCGCCATCTTGAGCAATCAAACGTAATTCTCGTGCACGAATACCATCGTTAACCATCAAATCTTTTGCTATGACTCTTCACCTCCATAAAATTTAGAGAGAAAATGCAGCTAAGCACCAAAAAAACGGCCCCTTCAACAGAAAGGCCCGCTATTCGATAACTTAATTCGTCCGAATTAGAAACTATCAGCCCAGAGACATCAAGTGTCTACTAAGGCGAGAAGCGGGAACTTCTGCTTTATTTCTCAACGAAAATAAGTATACTCGGTTTAAGTTTTAAAGTCAAGGTAATCCCAACTGATTTTCAGAAATTAATTACCATAGTGATTATCGATTAATTGTGTTGCTTTCACTTCATCAATATTATGCGTACCAGTAAGTTGCATAACGAGTTCCAATTCCCTTTGTAAATATTCAAAGACGTTCTTAACACCGATACTACCACCTAATGCTAAACCATAGATCACAGGACGGCCAATTGCAACAATGTCAGCTCCTTCTGCTAAAGCCTTAAAGACATGTTGACCACGGCGAACACCACTATCAAAGACAATTGGGACCCGTTTATTAACAGCTTTAGCAACCACATGTAATGAATCAAAAGCTGCAGGACCACCATCTAATTGACGACCGCCGTGATTTGAAACCCAAATACCTTTAGCACCGGCTTGAAGGGCAATTTCAACATCTTCAGCAGTTTGGATTCCTTTAACGAAGACTGGTAAATGTGTGTATTCGGAAATAAATGCAACATCCTTAGGATTCAAACGTTGCTTAGCTGATTTGTAAACAGCATCCATTGTTTGGCCCACACCTGTTTGATAGGCTTCAACAATTGGCAAACCAACTGGGAAAGTAAAATGATTGCGCTTATCTGTTTCACGATTACCACCAACTGTCGCATCAGCCGTTAAGACAATTGCTTTCACATTATGAGCCATTGCTTCGTCTAATATTTTGCGGTTGATATCATTATCTTTGCTCATATAGAGTTGGAACCATTGTGGTGCGCCATCAGCTGCTGTTGCCATATCATCGATACTTGCTGAGGCAAATGAACTCATCGTTAAAAGTGAGCCATATTCCGCCACCCCTTTAGCAGTTGCTGCTTCACCTTGTGTATTGACTAATTTGTGCGCTGCAACGGGTGCCATGATGATTGGTGCTGTTAAATGATCCCCAAAAATTTCGGTTGATGTATCTGGATTTTCAATATCTTGTAAGACGCGTGGTGCGATATATTTATGATTAAATGCTGTGATATTTTCATTAATGGTATAGAGGTCACCTGCACCACTATAGATATAACCAAAACCGCCCTTAGGGACAACTTTACCAGCGGCTTCCTCTAATTCATAGAGATTGATAATATCCAATGCTTCTTCTGCAGAACCTGCCATATATTTTTCAGTTGCCATAATAAAACCCCCATTAATTATCAATTATGAAATCGTTTACAACTATTATTATACCGCTTTTTTAATTGTGCACAACTAAAAGACGTAAAAAAAGGCGTTAAATCAAAATAAATTGATTTAACGCCTTTTTAAGAATGCTAATCCTCAGAAGTTACCCGCTTTGAACGCACTCTTTTTGAAACGTGCTTTTACAACTTGATTCCTGCGCTTTGCGTCACCTATCAAATAAGCGGTAAATACCGCTTATTCGCTAGGCTGTGCAAATGCTCAGAATCAATCAGTTGTAACGCACTCTTTATAGATTAATCTTCTTTGCGTGTTGTTTGCCGTCTCGGCTATAGTTACCAACTTCTGCTACGATTGCGTTGATAAACATGTCTGAGGCTTCTTCAACCGCATTTTCTTCACCGTATTTACGGACAGAAACTGTTGCTTGTGCAAGTTCTTGATCCCCAACAACTAATGTATATGGAATCTTGCTTGTTTGGGCTTCACGGATCTTATAACCCATTTTTTCATTACGATCATCGATTCGAACACGTAAACCGCGTTTGATCATTTCATCTTTGATGTTTTTAGCGTAATCATAGTGAAGATCGTTCTTAACTGGAATGATAACTGCTTGTGTTGGTGCCAACCATGTTGGGAAAGCGCCCTTGTAGATTTCTGTTAAGTAAGCTGTGAAACGTTCCATTGTTGATACTAAACCACGGTGAATCATAACTGGCCGATGCATTTCGCCATCTTCACCAACATAATGTAGGTCAAAACGTTCTGGCAACATAAAGTCTAATTGAATTGTTGAAAGTGTTTCTTCATTCCCCATAGCCGTCTTTGTTTGAACGTCTAATTTAGGACCGTAGAAAGCAGCTTCGCCTTCAGCTTCGACATAGTCTAAGCCAAGATCATCCATAGCGCCCTTCAACATCGCTTGTGCTTTGTTCCACATTTCATCATCGTCGAAGTATTTTTCTGTGTTAGCAGGATCGCGATAACTTAGACGGAATGTGTAATCATTGATGTTAAAGTCAGCATAAACATCGATCATTAGCCCTAAGATTGATTTAAATTCATCTTGAATTTGATCAGGACGAACGAATGTGTGACCATCATTTAAAGTCATTTCACGGACACGTTGTAAGCCTGAAAGTGCACCTGATTTTTCATAACGGTGCATCATACCAAGTTCAGCAATCCGAATTGGTAATTCACGGTATGAGCGTGGGTGATGTTTGTAAACTTGGATATGTGATGGGCAGTTCATTGGACGTAATTCAAGCATTTCGCCATCGCCCATGTCCATTGGTGGGAACATGTCTTCACGATAGTGATCCCAGTGACCTGATTGTTTGTACAAGTCTAAGTTAGCCAAGATTGGTGTGTAAACATGTTCGTAACCATTAGCAACTTCTTTGTCAATGATGTAACGTTCAATTGAACGACGAATTGTAGCACCATTTGGTAACCAGTAAGGAAGACCTGCGCCAACCTTAGGATCAACGAAGAATAAGTCTAATTGGTTACCGATAACACGGTGATCGCGTTCCTTAGCTTCTTGACGACGTTTCAAATCAGCATCAAGTTCTTCTTGTTTAGGATAAGCTGTCCCGTAAATCCGTTGTAACATTTGGTTACTTGATTTACCTTGCCAATAAGCACCAGCAACTGATAATAATTCGAAGAATTTAACGTCACTGACTTTACCTAACATTGGTGCTAAGCTAAAGTCTGAGTAGTCACCTAATTGGTAAACTAAAACTTGGTCAGCTTCAACTTCGTCTAATAAAGCAAGTTTATAAGTTCGGCCGGCAAATAATTTCTTAGCGTCATCTTTTGAAACACTGACACGTGAAATTGCTTCACCTGATTGGATTAATTTAGCCATTTCTGTTTTGATTTCTGGTAAATCTGTTACAGCAACTTGGCCAGCTTCATTATCTGTATCGTAATAGAAACCATCTTCGGTTGCCATTACTTCACCAAATTGCATTTCTGGATAGTGTTGACTTAAAGTAGCAGCTAATACGAAAGCTGCAGTATGCCAAGTGGCAGTTAGGTTAACCGCTTGATCATCTTTAGTGATGATTTCGATTGCCCCGTCTTCCAAAAGTGGTTGTTGTAAATCAACCACTTCACCGTTAAATTTTCCGGCGATTGCCTTTTTTGCCAAGCTCGTACTGATTGATTTTGCAACGTCTAGTAAACTTGTTGCTTGCTCAAATGTTTTTTGAGCACCATCTGGAAAAGTTAATTGAATTTCTGCCATGCTTGAACACTCCTTCTTATTTTTGTAATCAACAATAAAAAAAGTCCCTGAGACGCATACAAATATGCACCTCAGGGACGAATTGATTTCGCGGTTCCACCCAGATTGAGAATCAAATGGTGATTCTCCAACTTTAAGCGTCTTTAACGGAAACGACCCGACTGACTTAAGCCTCTAGAAAGTGGTCAATTAAATGTCCTTATGAAAAACTTTCAGTTATGTTTTTCTCCCTGATCAATATTGCCATTTAAAAGGTATCTTTCATCGTTGATTGACTCTATTAAAACACTTAATCTGACTTTACGCAAGTATTAATTTGATTGCAAACGTCTATTTTGACCACTGACTTCAACCTCACGGGCTAAATAACGCACGCGTTGCATAATTCGACCAGCCTTCACCGGTTCTTCATCACCGCGTTGGCTAGTTGTTAAATGTTTCTCCAATTCGTTCATCGTAAAATTAGAGCTGAAGAAAGTCGCTAGTTGTTCTTGCATCCGGTATTGCAAAATAATGCCTAATACTTCATCCCGAACCCAAGCACTCAAGGCATCCGCACCGATATCATCAATCATTAAAATTGGTGCTTTTTTGATTTGGTTGACCTTTTCGAGGACGTTATTTTGGCCAATCGCATTTTTCATCTCAACTGCAAAGGTTGGGAAATGGATCAACGTCGTTTCAAAGCCTTGTAGTGCTAATTCATTAGCGATTGCACCCAGTAGATAAGTCTTACCAACACCAAACTGCCCGCTTAAATATAAGCCTTGATGAAAATCAGTGGGTGCTTGCCGATAAGCTTCGACAAACTTCAACGCTTCGATTAACGGCACTTGGCGCTCACTGGCATCATATTGTGCGAGACTCGCTTCGACGATGTCCTTAGGCATGTTAATCGACTTCACACGGGCCTTCAGTTCGGCTTGTGCGCGTTTTTGAACTAGATCCGCCGTTGGTTCATAACTAACATCGATAAAGTGGTTACTCAACACCAACTTAGGCGCATAGCCTGGTGCCAACGTTGTTTCACCGTTTAAAATTTTCTTTTTTTCATTGACGTATTCATAGATTTTAGCCGCACTGCGCGCCACTGTTTCTTGTGATAGGGCGGCCTGATTAGCCTGAATAAAGGCCTGCACATCAGGATCTTGCAAGGCTTCTTCAACCAATTTATTAAAGCGTTGATTCAGGCGTTGCCGGTTCATATAGTCGGTTAAATCTTTGCCCATATTTTCCATTATGATTCCCGCCCTTCACGGATTTTCTTGAGTAATTGATCAATTTCTTGCTGATCCGCCTTACTTGATGTGGTTTGTGGCGCTTGATAATCAGACTTGGCCCACTTCGGTACAGTTTCTTGCTTGGTCTTGGCTTGATAGCGCGGTTGTCGTTTAGTTTGTTTCGTTTCTTGTTTGGTTTGGAAATCACGGATTTGTAAAATGGCGTCAGCTGGCGTCTTAACCCCTTGTTGCGCCCATTGGTTGGCGATTCGATCTAACAAAGCTTGTGTTAGGCCCTCATACTGGCTAATAATATAAACCACTAAAATATTTAAAACATCGTTGTTAAAGATATAGCGATTTTGTAAGTCACGTAATGCGCGAATTTCATTTTTCGCCACAAAGCCATGATTTTTTTGCTTAAGGTATTCCAAATAATCAACTGGTAAATACTGCTGACTTTCGGTTAACCACTGCATTTCTTTTTCATTAAAGCCGGCTTTTTGCCATTCTTTTTGTAGCGTCTCAAGCGGTTTTTTAGCCGGTTGTTCACTGTTATTTTGAACGCTATGTCGGCGCGTATAATTATTCAAAACGTTTTGTTCTAACGCATCCATATTGACCCGACTGTCGGCAACATCCATGGTGAGGCCGATTAAGCGTCCCAATTCCATTTCGTCTAATCCGTAAAAATAATGCAAATTAAATAATCGTTGCTCATTACGTAAAATTTCATCCGTATCGATTTGATTCTGTGCAACCACTTCTTGTAATAAAGCCCAATCAAAAGTGCGCAACTCAACTGACGTGAAACTTGGTTTTTGCGCCTTTTTTTGTTGATACGTACTTTGTGCCTCAGCAACTGCCGTAGGGGCCGTTGTTAAATGATCATTTTGAACGTGGAAGACCGTCAAGAAGTTCTTCGTGACCTCTTCGTATTCCTTAGAGCGCACTGGTTGTAGTTTAAAATGCTCTCTCAATTCAACAAACCGCTTCTCACCGACTGATTCGTATAAAATGACACTCAACAAATCATCATTGAAGAAAATATGTGGCTGCATTGGTGCGTATAATTCATACACCAGATTGCGGCCCGTATTGTTATTCTTCTGATAAGTCCGCATTAAACCTAACGCTTCTAACTTATTGCGCGCGTCATAAAAAGCCGGCAAATCAACCCCTAGTAAATTCAACAAGGTCGCATGCGTTTGGAAAGTCGTTTGACTCTTGGCCTGTGTTGATTGGCTCCATAACAAAAGATAGAGACTGTACGCGACAGCCCCCATCAGTGGTTGGTATAAATAGGTGACGACTGTTTGATCAAAATCGCTCAAATAGTTAGCTTTTGTCACCATAAACCCATCTTTAGGACTTAAATAATCAAATGCATCTGACATCCGCTAACTCCTTTCGACTAATCTTGGTCTTTAGCCTTTTCTTTTTTCATCATTTCTTGCAATTCCGCCATAAAAACATTCATGTCTTTAAATTGACGGTAGACACTAGCAAAACGAATGTAAGCAATCTCGTCGACACCTGGTAAAACGGCCATGACGTATTCGCCGACAGCTTGTGACGACACTTCGTTTTCGCCTAATGCCCTGATTTTATTTTCAACTTCATCAACAATTTCAGTCATTTGTTCCATCGTAACAGGTCGCTTTTCGGCAGCCCGGATTAAACCACGTAATAATTTATCGCGGTTAAACTCTTCACGGGTCCCATTTTTCTTAATGACTAATAACGGTGTTTGCTCCACCCTTTCAAAAGTTGTAAACCGGAATTGACAATTTTCGCATTCGCGACGACGCCGAATAACGCGTCCTTCATCTGTTGGTCGACTATCAATTACCCGTGAACTATTTTGATGGCAATGTGGACATAGCATAAAGACACCTTCTTATCTTTTAATTTAAGGAATATTAATTGTATTTTACTATTCTAAACAGACAGTATAACAATATTATAACATGACATGCAACAGAGTGCCTATCGCACCGGGTTACTTTTGAGCATTTACTGAGTGGTGTGAATAAGCGACACAGTCGATTGTTCGCACAACGTGGTAAAGCACAAAAAGTTGATGCGAGAGGCACGTTTTAACCAGCGTGCGTTACCAACCGGGTTGATTCTGAGGATTAGCAGCGTTAGGCGAATAACCGATGCAATCGGTTGTTTGACTGACATCGCTAACCACAGGAATCAGGTTGGTAGTCCACGTTTCAGAGTACTATCGCACCAGGTTACTTTTGCGCATTTACTGCGTGGTACAAATAGGTCAAAAAAGGAGCTGGGACAAAAGTAATTTTGTCTTCAGCTCCTTTTCGGTATCCGAACATTGGTGGTATAAACGTGTTCTATAAGTCATATCCTTCTGTGTTAATCCTCAGGACATACCCGACTTATGGCGCACGCCTTCCAAAACTGTCTTTAATTGGTCTTCCAATTGAGCCAGTGAACCTTGATTATCAATCACGAAGTCTGCTCTGTCACGCTTTTCAACCAATGATGCTTGACTGTTAATCCGTTTCAAAGCATCTTCGCGACTTAATTGGTTCCGCGCCATTAATCGCGCTAATTGTTTTTCAACCGGCAAATAAACGACTAACACCCCGTCGCAAACCGTTTCGTAGTGCTGTTCATATAACAACGGTAAGTCCAAAACAACTAGCGGTACTTGGTGCGCTTTGGCCTGAACCATCTCGGTCATAATCGTCTTCCGAATGACCGGTGCTGTAATCGCGTTGAGTTGCGCTAATGCGGCTTGATTGCCAAAGACCAATTTACCCAAAGCTGCCCGATCGACCTGACCATCTTGTACAAGCTGCTTCCCAAAAGTGGCTTGAATTTGTGCTTGAACGCTTTGATTATTCGCCAACACTTGGTGTGCGATTTGATCCCCATCAATAATAGGCAACCCTTGTTGGGCCAGCATTTGAGAAACTGTTGTTTTACCGGTAGCAATACCACCAGTTAAGCCTAGGAAATAAGTCATTATTTTGCATCCCTTTTAATCTGACACTTTGGACAAAAATGCGTCCCCCGTTGTGCCACTTTAATCTTCTCGATTGGTGTCCCACATCGTTCGCAAGGTACCCCTTTTTTGCCGTAAACATGCAGCATTTCTTGGAAGGCGCCAGCATGACCGGTCGCGTTCAAGAATGTGTTAACCGTCGTCCCACCATGATTAATCGCTAGTTCTAATTCGGCGATAATCTCATCGTGGAGGCGATCCGTTTCAGTACGCGTCAAGACATTGGCTGGCGTTTCTGGATGAATATGGCTCAACCACAACGTTTCATCGACATAAATATTGCCTAGACCGGTCACAACCTTTTGATCTAATAACAATGGCTTAATAGCTTTGTGGTGCTTTTGCAACCGTTGATAGAAGCCTGCCTTTAAAAAGATCGTCGGTGTTGGTTCTGGCCCTAGGTCCTTCAAGCCCGCTACCGTATTTTCCTGACCGGTTTCAATCAACTGCATTCGGCCAAACTTCCGCGTGTCTAAGTAGCGCATTTGTTGACCATCCGTGAATTCAAAAATCACGTGCGTATGTTTGGAAATCGGTGCCTCCTTGGCGACCACTTCATACTTACCTTCCATTCGCAGATGGCTGACAACAGTTAACTGTTCTCCAAAACGAATCAGTAAATATTTCCCCCGCCGATCAACAGCTGTAATCTGTTGGCCCACTAATCCAGCAGTAAAGACTTCATCTGGATTAACAATGATTTTCGACCAGCGAATATCGATTGCTGAAACAGTTTTACCAACCGCTAGGGTTTCAAGTCCCCGGCGGACATTTTCGACTTCTGGTAATTCAGGCATTTTCCGTCACCTTATTTCTTAATATCGTACCAAGTTGGGCCAAAACCACTTTCGACCTTCAATGGCACCGCTAACTTAACGGCCGAATCCATCACACTTGGGACTAATTTTTGTAAGATTGGTATTTCTTCAGTTGGTGCTTCAAAAATCAATTCATCATGAACTTGTAATAACATTCTGGCTTGCAAGTTCGCCTTCTTCAATTCTTGTTGCATTAAAATCATCGCCACTTTGATAATATCCGCAGCACTACCTTGAATTGGCGTATTCATCGCTGTCCGTTCTGCAAAAGAACGGAGGTTAAAGTTCTTAGCGTGAATATCTGGTAAATAACGACGACGGTGGAAAAGCGTTTCGACATAGCCTTCTTCACGCGCTTTTTTAACAATATCAACCATGAATTGTTGGACACCTGGATATTGTTCGAAATAAGCGTCGATAAAGCGTTTGGCTTCTTGCCGCGAAATGCCGATATTTTGAGATAAACCATAATCGCTAATCCCGTAAACAATCCCGAAATTCGTAGCTTTAGCTTGGCGCCGCATATCTGGTGTCACTTGATCGGCACTATTTAAACCAAAGATCTTCATCGCAGTATTGGCATGAATATCCCGGTCTTCTTTAAAGGCTTCTTGCATGTTGGCATCCCCTGAGATGTGTGCCAATACCCGTAATTCGATTTGTGAGTAATCAGAAGCAAACATTTGCCAGTCTGGGTGACTTGGGACAAAGGCTTGGCGAATCTTGCGGCCTTCTGCCAAACGAACTGGAATGTTTTGTAGGTTAGGATCAACCGACGATAAACGGCCAGTTTGCGTCAAGGTTTGTAAGTAACGCGTATGGACTTTATTATCTTGATGGATTGATTTCAATAACCCTTCAACATAGGTTGATTGAATCTTAGCGATTTGACGATAATCCAAAATTGTTTGAACAATCGGTGCATCCTTCCGTAATTGTTCAAGCACATCGACAGCGGTTGAGTAGCCCGTCTTTGTCTTCTTAATGACTGGTAAGCCCATTTTTTCAAATAAAATGACGCCCAGTTGCTTAGGTGAGTTAATGTTGAAGGTTTCGCCAGCTTCAGCGTAAACTTTTTCTTCCAAAATCTTCAAGGTCTGGCTGAATTCCGAGCCCATTTGTTGCAGGCGACTAGCATCGACCCGAATCCCTGTTATTTCCATTTGCGCCAATACGAGGGCCAATGGTAATTCCATATCCGTAAAGAGATCGAATTGTTGATGTTCCTTCAATTGTTCTTCAAGTTGTGGATGTAAATGATAAATGGCTGCCGCTTTTTGAACCAGATGTTGATATAACAAAGCAGGTTCAGTTGGAACAGCCCGTTTAGCACCTTTCCCATAAACGGCCTCGTCTGTTTGCACATTTTGATATTGGTGTAAATTAGCGACCGTCCCTAAATCGTTGCTGTTATTCGTCGTATTCAATAAATAAGATGCTAATAATAAATCAAAATTAACGCCCGCTAAATGAACACCTAATCGATTAGCTGCGACTTGCGTCCGTTTGACATCGAAGACTGCCTTAGGATGACTCGCATCTTCCAACCAATCCTTCAATACTGGTTCAGCTAGTAGTGCAACATCATCACTGACATACCAATGATCTGGTGCGCCAATATAAAAACCAATTAAATCGGCTATGTGGTAATTATCGGTTAACATTTCAATCCCGAAGGCAACCGGTGTTTTAATCGCTTGAACGGTTTCTAAATTATCCAACGTCAAAACAGTATATTGATAGTTTTCCGCCGGTTCAACTGCTTCTGGTGTCACGTTTAATTGCTTTAAAAAGTTTTGAAAGTTCATCTCTTGATAAAAAGCAATCAACGTTTCGATGTTGGGCCCTTCGTACGTGATGTCCGCTAACGTCGTTTCGATCGGTGCATCCCGCAAAATTGTCGCCAATTTTTTGCTCATAAAGGCTTGATCACGATCTTCAATCAGATGTTCCTTCATCTTACTCTTTTTCATTGCATCGACATTTTCGTAGACCCCTTCGATGCTCCCAAATTCCGTTAAGAGTTTCAGCGCCGTCTTTTCGCCGACCTTTGTGACACCCGGATAATTATCAGAGGTATCACCCATCAAACCTTTTAAGTCTACGATTTGACTAGGTGCTAAGCCTAATTTTTCTTGTACATGTTCCGGTGTGTAGGCTTCTGTATCGTTGACACCTTTGACTGTGATATTAACGGTCGTTTTATCCGTCGTTAGCTGCGTTAAATCCCGATCACCCGTCACAATATTGACGACAAAGCCGTCTTGTTCTGCTTGGCTCGCCAACGTCCCAATAATGTCATCGGCCTCATAGTTGGCTAATTCAGCCGTCTGAATACCATAAGCATGCAATAATTCCTTGATATAAGGAAACTGTTCCGTTAATTCTGGTGGCGTCTTAGAACGACCGCCCTTATAGTCGGCAAACTGTGCCGTTCTAAAAGTCGTTTTGCCCGCATCAAAAGCCACTAAGACGTGTGTTGGTTCAAACCGTTTCAAAATAATATCTAGCATGTTTTTAAACGCATAAATGGCATTGGTATGTAACCCATCTTGATTGGTAAAACTATCTAACACTTGGTGCATCGCGTAAAACGCCCGAAACGCTACACTGTTACCATCAATTAATAATAAACTTTTTTGAGAACCCATCGTGTTCCTCCTAAATTCGTAAAGTCGCTTCCTCTATTCTAACAAAGAAAAGCAAGACTCGATACTGATTTGACCGTACAAAAAAAGGAATCTGGTAAAAATCCTTACCAAGATTCCTTTCAATTATTTTGCGTCTGGTCGATTAAGGTTCATTGATACCATTCGTTCAAAGATTTCTTTACTTTGACCGATAGTAGCATCCACTTTATCCTTACCCACTTCATTTTTGAGATCATTATAAAGATCTAAATAGTAATAAAGTAAGTGATGATAAACTTGTAATCCTTTTTCAGTTAAATGAACACGGCGAATACGTTGATCTTTTTCGTCTGATTGTTCAGCGATAAAGGCCATCTTCCGTAACGAACGACATTGGCGTGAAATGGCAGAGCGACTAACTTGCATCTTATCTGCTAAAGCACTGTTTGTTGTTTCGTTATCGTTGTTCTTAATTTCATGCATCACTAAGAATTGATCAAATGATAACCCGTATTTTTGACTTTCTCGGTTCATCGATTCGCTCAAATTGTTAATGAGCCACCTGTATAATCCTGCGAATTCCATAAAATCGGACCATGAATCACCGATTAGGTCGGACTTATTAGTTGCATCCATGTTTTACCTCCTATATGCCGCACGTTTCTGCTATCGACATAAACTAAGACGATTTTTCGTAAACCACTCACTTAATTTAGGTAAATAAAAATAAAGTAATTAAAACATAAATTATTTGTTCATCTTATTTTATGATTTTAGTAGATTTTAAGCGACATTTCCTTAATAGACTTCAACTCACTAAGACTTAAAGCGTTATAACTAGTTTATAGTATTAAAAACCATATTTCAACCAACATCCCTCAACTTAACAAAAAGATTAGTATCGTTGACTATTTTGAACATTATTCACTTTATTAATTAGAGATATTATCAATATTTTTATAATTTACAAATGATACTATTAAAAAGTTGTCACAGCCGCTTAAACAGTTACTAAAAACCCCTATTTAACCGGATATGATAGCCGTTATTAGTGACACATTAATAAATGAATAAAATATTAATATTTTTGTTTTAAGCATCAAATTCTGTTTAGATGTCATTAGGCAGTGTGACGGTAAAATCGAGCGTTTGATGTGTCAAATCCCATAAATTAACCGTAATTGATTGTGGTAATGGTCCTTCAGTATCATAATCACAACTGACTTCATATTTAAATTCAGTTTCAGACTGCTTTTTACTTAAGATAATGCGCGTTGCCAATTGTTCAAAATCATCCAATGAATAATTAGTACCCGCAACTTCTCCTGGTACATGAACATCGCTTAATATCAGTCGATAATGGTTGTTTTGATAGGCCGCATATAATTGATTAACGCGCGCTTGATTGTGCAACATTAGATAATTAATTTGGGGCCGATCACCATGATTCAAATGTGCCGTACCGGTAAATAATAACCCGTCAATGTTATCCCCTTCTGAGAGCGTGAAGCGAAAAGGTAACAGGTGTGTGCGATGGTATAAATTAAATTGCTTGCCAGCAACTTCTGCGTATTGATGACTTACCAAATCGTACCCTGGTGTATTAGCACTTTTTCTTTTCTCATCGCTTCGTTCGATGATCCCAGTTTGAATCATTGCCTGGCGCGCCTTTAAAATTCCGGTCGTTAACAAAGCAACCGCGCCAACTGGTCGTCCTTGTGCCATTTCGGCGACTAACACATCGCCTAATTGCCCAGGGTTATCCAAGTGGTTCATTGTCTGTTCAAACTGAGCTGTTGTGATGTACCGATACTCAACCTGAGCTTCCTCAAAAAGCGCTTGTGATTGTGTTATTTCATCAGTATCATCCGCTTCATCTTGCCCATGGCGCCGCACAAATTGGTACAGTGCATATCCTAACCAAGCAATGGCAACCGCTGTTATGAGCGGCTGATGACACCATTTACCCAGGTTATATAAAAGCAGTATTCCTAAATATTTTTTCATCAGCTATCCTTTGAGTTAGTTTACGATGCTTTAAAAAAGCAAGATATGGCATATACCAGTTTATAGTATTAAAGAACATGTTTCAACAGACATATTATTAAATTAAGTAAAATTTCGCTAAATGGATTATTAAGTGCCCTAATTGCTATTTTTTCACTAAAAAAACAGCATCTGTTTGGATGCTGTTCTAAATTTATTTAATAATTGTAATTGTAATATGACGCCGTCCCCAGCTGACACATTGAGCGACGCTTGGAAAATGGACGTCAATAATATGGCCTTTAATCGCCCCACCTGTATCTCCGGCGATAGCATAACCATAGCCAGGTACTAAAACGAGCGAGTTTAACTTAATGACTTTTGGATCAACAGCAATACAATTAGGATTTTTCACCAAATCGATTCCGGTTGCACCGTAGCGACTTAGACCCGGTTCTGCCGTTGAATAAGCAGTTGCCTGAACATCAACCGTCTGGCCTGGTTTTCCTTTGGCAGCAGCAACTAATGCCGCTTGTTGCTGATTATTAACTGCTGCTAATTTTTGGCTAGCGGCTTTAGCGGCAGCTTCATCTTTTGCTTTGGCAGCGGCTTTTGCTTGTTCCTCAGCCTCTCTTTTTTGTTCTTCAATCTTCTTTTTACTAATATCAGCAAGTTGTTTTTGGCTCTGGCTCAAGTCTTTTTTCATCTGGTCTACTTGCTTTTGTAAATCAGCCGTTTGTTGATCTAAATCCTTTTTTTGTTTGTCCAAAGCGGCCTTACTTTCTTCTAAGTGCTTTTGAATCGTCACCATTTTCTGATAGCTAGTTGCTAAATCAGTCATATTTTGATTATCTGCATCCTGTAAAATCGTCAAAGTATAGACGCGACTCAAAAGATCACTCAACGAGTCTGCCGATAATATGGTATTTAATACGTCACGATCATCTTCTGATTTTTGTAAGGCCTTCAAATGAGCCTTGGCATAATCTTTTCGTTCCGCTAGTTCCTTTTTTTGAGCCGCTAGAATTGTTTCGGTCTTATTAATACGTTCTTCATTTTCTGTAATTTTCTTTTTTAACTGATCGACTTCTTGATACTTAGTATTCACTTTTGTTAACGTACCTTGAATTTTACCATTGATGGTATCAATACTTTTTTGTGTTTGTTCTTCTTGTTGTTTTAGTTCACTGAGACTGGCCGCATTAACTGGTCCGACAGTTGTCACAATGATTATGAGTCCGGTAAGAATCATTAAACCCATTTTTTTGAATTGCATCTTGATTAAGCCCTCCCCCTACGTTATCACTATTCTAGATTAATTATACAGAATAACGATGGTTAACGCTATTACGTTTTAGTATTAACTAACGTCAACTCGCCACGACATCATAAAAGCTGTTGTTTAGTTCGTTCCAACCACCTATAATAGTCGTTAAAGCGCCATCATTCAACTGATTAGGGGGAATTATTATCCAAAAAGCAATTGTTTTGCTATGCCTATTCGCAGCATTTATGATTATTTTGGCGACAAATCATCACTATCAGTCGTTGGCTTTGTTATTTTGGCTAATCGGTTTCACCTCAATTATCATCGCCCTGATTCTCGCATTGTTAATTCAGCGTCAATCTAAATAGTCATCAAAAAAAGAGGTCGGACAATATTGTCCGACCTCTTTTTGATTAACGTTTTCGAAGTGCTCTTGCCATTTCACGATCTTGTTCCTTACGCTTGAGCGTTTCTCGTTTATCGTATTCCCGTTTCCCTTCACCAACGCCGATTAAGACCTTAGCAAAACCGTGTTTTAAATAAACACGTAACGGGACAATTGTAATCCCTTTGTCCTTAGTCAAAGCACCAATTTTAGCAATTTCTTTCTTGTGTAACAATAATTTTCGGTTACGCAATGGATCATGGTTAAATTGGTTACCTTGTTCATAAGGACTGATGTGGACATTTTCCAGATAAGCTTCGCCCTTGCGAACGCGCGCAAACCCATCACGCAAACTAATTTTTCCCTTACGCACCGATTTAATCTCGGTCCCGGTTAAAACTAATCCTGCTTCAAATGTCTCCAGGATATTGTAATCATGCCCAGCTTTTTTGTTTTGAGCGATTAAGTTAGCTGGTTTTTGTGGATGTTTCTTTGCCATTCAATCACCTACTTTTTAAAAGTACGTTTTTGTGAGTCCTTTTTAGCCACTGGTCGTCTTGGATGACTGTTTTTCTTTTGGTCACCACGTCGTTGACCGCCTTTTTCATGGTCTCTTGGACGAGTTGGGCGCTTAGGTCTTGCTTCTATCTTACTCAAAATTTCAGCAGAAGCCAAGGGAACTTCCTCGCTTGCTAATAATTCGAAGTCTACAGAATGTGCATCTAAGTCAACATTAGCGACTTTAACCCGTACTGGTTGGCCAATTCGGAACATTTTATGGGTTCTTTCGCCCACTAAAGCCAATTGACTTTCAACGAAGCTATAATAATCATCTTTCATTTGAGAGATGTGTACAAGCCCTTCAACCGTACTTGGTAAGGCGATAAACATCCCGAAGCTTGTCACAGAACTAATAACAGCATCGTATTCATTACCAACCTTATCAAGCATGTATTCAGCTTTCTTAAGGTCAACAACTTCACGTTCCGTATCAATTGAGCGTCGTTCTTCAAGTGATGTTTGTTCAGCGATTGGTTGTAACTTAGGTGCCCATTTTTCTTTTTCTTCAATCGTCATGCCGTTAGTAGCATAGTTATGAATTAAACGATGGACCATTAAATCAGGGTAACGACGAATTGGTGATGTGAAATGCGTATAGAATTCAGCAGCCAAACCAAAGTGACCAAGTGATTCATCTGAATAATGTGCTTGTTGCATACTTCTCAATAACATTGTTGTAATAATGGGTTGTTCAGGTTGACCTTCAATTTGTGTCAAGACTTCTTGTAACATCATTGGTGTTACTTTTTTGCTTGAGCCTTGGACTTGAATGCCATAAGCGGTGATAAATTCGAAGAAGTTCTTCATCTTATCAGTATCTGGTGTTTCATGAATCCGGTATAAGAAAGGTGCGTTAGCAGTACTGTAATGTTCTGCAACAGTTTCATTAGCAGCCAACATGAATGATTCGATCATGCGTTCTGAAAGACCGCGTTGACGTAATTCAATATCGATTGCCTTACCGTTTTCATCAACAATGATTTTAGCTTCGTCTTCTTCAAAGTCGATTGCGCCACGATTATGACGTTTCTTCAAGAGGATTTCGTGTAATTCAGCCATTGTTTCAAACATTGGCACCAAACGTGCGTATTGATCACGTAAGTCAGCATCTTGATCCGTCAAAATCTTATTAACATTGTTATAAGTCATTCGAGCGGTTGATTTGATAACACTTGGGAAAATGTTGTGATCGACCACGTTACCATGTTCGTCAATTTCCATTTCACAAGTTAATGCCAATCGTTCAACGTCTGGGTTCAATGAACAAATCCCATTAGAAAGACGGAATGGTAACATTGGAATCACGCGATCAGTTAAGTAAGTACTTGTCCCCCGTTCGAGCGCTTCAGCATCTAATGGTGAGCCTTCTGTAACGTAATAACTAACATCGGCAATATGCACGCCTAAGTAGAAGTGACCATTGTCCAATTGACGGACATTAACGGCATCATCAAAATCTTTTGAATCGTCGCCATCGATTGTCACAACTGGTTGGTCGGTTAAATCTTTACGGCCAAACTTATCTGTTTCTAAAACAGTATCTGGAATAGCTTCTGATTGTAAACGAACTTCTTCTGGGAAATCTGTTTTAATATCATGTTGGTAAACAATTGATAAAACATCAACACCAGGATCGTTTTTATTCCCTAAGACTTGTTTGGCAATCCCGCGCATTTGGCCAGGGGTATCGATACTTGGGTATGACGTAATATCGACTTGGACCATGTCTCCTTTTTGAGGGTGCAAACCGTTGTCTGTTAAGTAAATTAAATAGCTGCTTAATTTTTTAGCATGGCTTTGAATGTAACCAATCAAGCCTGTTTTTTCTTTTTGGATATCTGAATAAGGCATGAATTCGCCGACGATTTCTTCAATCCCCCGCGTAATCACTTTAGCCACTTTTCCTTCAGGACCGCGGCGGCTGTTTTCTTCTGCTTCTTTGATGATGGCCACTTCAACAGTGTCACCATTCATTGCGAAGTTTGTGTTTGGTGGTGCGATAAAAATATCTGGATCGCTTGGTTCTTTATCAACCATTGAGACGAAACCAAAGCCTCGATCGTTGGCGTGGAAAACCCCTTCGACTAAGCGTTGGCTAGCTGGTAATCTGAATTTACCGGCATCATCCATTAAAAGGTGTTTGTCCCCTTCTAATTCGGCTAATACTTTCACTAAATCTTTGAATCCTTGTGAGCCGGCCACACCGATTCGTTCACTGATTTCTGATACGTTTAATTGTTGCGTTTCATCTGCTGCAAAAATGGCTAGGATGGCAGCTTTCATTTGGTCAACTTGTGTCAAATCAACACCTCTTTCTTATTTCTCATAACGTTTAATAAATGCTTCAACATCTGTTTCTAATTGGTGGTGTGCCCGATCGACTGTAATCACGTGACCGGCATTGTCATACCAGTGATAATCAACTGGTGTTTGTTGTGCTCCTAAGCGTTGTTTTAATACTGATGCGCCATTAGGATCAATCACTTGATCTTGACCACCTTGACCGATAAAGACTGGCTTATCACCAATCTGATCTAAATCGGCGGTGACTAACGCGCTAAAATCAGCGATTGCTTGTAGTTGTTGTGGTAACTGTTGCTTAATCTTGGCCAATTGAACGGCTTGATCAGCGGCCGTTTTTTCAGCCATCTGATAAAGGCGTTGCGCATAACCCAGAAATAGCGGTTCTAATTTATCAGTCGGTCCTTCTAGTACTGGCGCGCTAAAAATGCCACCACCAATCACCGCTGGCATCGTTTCGATTGCGCGCATCGCGAACAATCCACCCAATGACAACCCAAAAACAAATAGTGGTTTCTTGGCAGCAACTTGTAACTTCTGAATGGCAGCCGTTGTATCCGCCCACCAAGCTTGGACACTACCTTCTTCTAAGATATCAAGTGGTTCAAAAGTGGCATGCCCCGTAAAATGCGGTGCAAGTACACTGATTTGCTGTTTCTCTAAAAAACGGCCCATCATATGAACATCATTGGCACTTCCTGTATAAGCGTGCAATAACACCACGCCAACAGGGCCACTATCATAATAGTAAGGTTGTGGTAACCGATACTGCATTCAAACCCGCCTCCAGTACTTGACCGATTTAATTCATTTAAAAAGGTCTCCTGCTATTTGAACAGGAGACCGCATCAACGTTCTTATTAGAATTCGATCCGTCCTACTTGCTTTAGTGTGATGATAAATAAACTAATGCAATTGCAAAGACGAAAAATAAAGTTCCGAGGACCACTGTTACCTTCTGCATGAAGGCTTCAAATCCTCTAGCCTTTTGCTTACCAAATAAGTCACCAGATCCACCTGATAAAGCACTCAATGCATCTTGTTGTTTACTTGGTTGCATCATGACTGCTATCACAATCAAGATTGAATCGATTAATAATAAGTTCAGGATAAGATTTTCCAACCTAACTCCCTACCTTTCTATCTACACTGTCTTTTAATACTTTAGCATAAAAAGTAGTTAATCACCACTTTTTTATCAATTATTTCACGAGATTCTCATCCGCTTTTTTTAAGGTTTGGGCAGCGGCTTCAATCTGTCGCCGCACGGTTGCTCGTAAGTGATGATCGGTTAAAATGACCAAGGTGTCACCCGCGCGAATCAGCGTATCACCATGCGGAATCAATTCCGTTTCGCCGCGCCGCACGGCAATTAATAAACAAGTTTCCGGCCAAGCAACATCGCGGACTTGATGATCTTCCAATGGTGCCCCGGCAAAAATCGGTACTTCCAAACGATCTTTAAATTGTGCCATATCGGTTTTGGGTTGGCCAATTAGGCGTTGTAATAACGACGCATAAATCGGTGCGCCACCCATCAAATCAACCACGACATACGCGACTAACGATAAAATCGCCAACGGCATTAAATGGGTGAGTGTCCCGACCATTTCGGTTACCAATAAAATCGCCGTAAACGGTGCTTTCCCGATGCCGGCAAAATAACCACCCATCGCAAAAATAATTAGATTAGGGACATAAACCGGTGCTAACCAGCCCAATTGGACCATCACTAAGCCATAGACGGCCCCAATTAGTGCGCCCAGTGACAAGATGGGCAAGAAGATCCCCCCTGGCAAGCCAGAACCATACGAAATCATTGAGAAAACAAACCGCAAAACTAGTAACAATGCCACCGTGGTTAAAGTTGGCACTTGTTGGCCTAATTGTGTGATCAAACCATTCCCGCCACCTAAGACCGTTGGCCAAAAGTAACCGATGGGCAATACAAGCACTAACGGCAATAAGCCCCAATAATATTTAGGCACTGGTAATCGCTTATAAAACTGCGGTAACCAAAGCAACGTTTTTTGATAGACGTAGCCCAACAACCCGAGCACAATCCCTAAAAGAATCAGATGCCAATACTGATTAATCGGTAAATTATGTGTATACGTAATGTGCAACGTGGGCGTTAATCCGAAAAAATTCAATGAGATGAAGTTGGCCCCGATTGCACTGGTCAATGCGGTTAGCCAAATAAGTGGGGAAAAATTATGATAGATTTCTTCCAGTACGAAAAAGGTTCCAGCAATTGGTGCGTTAAAAGCGGCCGATAAACCAGCCGCCGCCCCACCAGCGATTAAAATACGGCGATCAGCGCCGTGATCGTCTAAGCGGTCCGCTACGCCTTGACCGACTGCCGCCCCTAATTGAATTGAGGGGCCTTCACGTCCTAGGAATAAGCCTGGCGCAATACTTAAAATACCACCAACAAATTTGCGCCAAAGAATCGACCAACAAGCTAGCTCAAATTCGCCTTCTAGTTGCCCTTCCACTTGGGGAATCCCCGAACCACTGATATTAGGTTCTTTTTTCAATAGCTGCGCCACAACCAAGCCTATTAGCAAGTTAGCACCGATTATCCACAACCAGTTAAGTGGTTGACTATGCAAGCTTTGATACAACTTAATCGTTAGTGCTAAGCCTTTTTCAATCGCAAGTCGAAACAAACTGACTACTAAGCCTGTCACACCCCCGACTAATAACCCTTTTAAAATAAAAACAAAGCGGGTTTTATTAAAGCGGCTGGCACGTCTGATTCGTCCGTTTTCCAATAGCGTTCATCCTCCAATAACTTTTCTTTTATCCTATTATAAGCTATAAAACCCGCAATAGCTTAAACAATTTTATTCACAAATTCCTTAATTTAGGATTGCCATTTGATTAAATTTCGATTATATTCAAAGTATACTTATAAAAGGAGGTTGCTCTTATGCAATCTAAATCGAAACAGCTTCGTTGGTATAATGTTGCACTTATTGCCTTTGTAGCGGTTTGGGGTCTTGGTAACGTGGTTAATAACTACGCGCAACAAGGTCTCTCCGTTATCACGTCTTGGATTCTGATCATGCTCTTATATTTCGTTCCTTACGCATTAATCGTTGGTCAATTAGGTTCTACTTTTAAAGATGCTAACGGTGGTGTTTCTTCCTGGATTAAAGCAACAAGTACTAAGCGGCTCGCTTACTACGCTGCTTGGACTTACTGGGTTGTTCACATTCCATATCTTGCGCAAAAGCCACAAGGGATTCTCATAGCACTCAGCTGGCTTTTCAAGGGTAACGGAAACTTCGTCAATACGATTTCATCAATGGCCGTTTCGGTCATCTGTTTGGCCCTTTTCTTGCTCTTCTTATGGCTATCATCGCGCGGAATCGCGACCTTGAACCGGATTGGGAGTATTGCTGGGACCGCTATGTTTGTCATGTCAATTCTGTTCATCATTCTCGCAGTTTCAGCACCTTTTATGACTAAAGGCGCCCACATTGCTACACCAGACATGGGCAATATTAAAACATACATCCCTAAGTTTGATGTTAACTATTTCACAACCATTTCAATGTTAGTGTTTGCGGTTGGTGGTGCTGAAAAGATCTCACCTTACGTTAACAATACTAAAAATGCCGCTAAAGAATTCCCTAAAGGAATGTTAGTCTTAGCCGGCATGGTGGCCTTTTGTGCCATCCTAGGCTCATTTGGGATGGGTATGTTATTTGATTCAAACCATATTCCAACTGATTTAATGGCTAACGGTGCTTACGAAGCCTTCCATCGTCTCGGTGCTTTCTACCACGTTGGACCACTCTTCGTTATCCTTTATGCCTTAGCAAATACACTCGCACAAATCTCAGCGCTAGCCTTTTCAATTGATGCCCCACTTAAAATTTTATTGGGCGACGCTGATAGTAACTTCATTCCTAAAGGTCTTTCAAAACTCAACAAAAAAGGCATCCCAACTAAAGGTTACATGTTAACTGGGGTCCTCGTTGGTCTCTTGATTATCGTGCCTGCCCTAGGGATTGGTAACATGAACGAACTTTACAACTGGTTATTAAACTTAAACTCAGTTGTCATGCCACTTCGTTACCTCTGGGTATTCTTAGCTTATATCCTCTTAAATAAACAACTTAAAAAATTCACGTCAGAATATCACTTTACTAAGAACCCTAAAATCGGCTTAATCGTCGGTAGTTGGTGCTTCTTCTTCACCGCCTTCGCTTGTTTGATGGGCATGATTCCTAAGCTTTCATACGCTGCTAACCCTTCAACATGGTGGTTCCAATTAAGCTTAAACATCATCACACCAATCATCTTCATTGCGCTAGGTATGATCTTACCAGCAATCGCAAGAAGACAAAAAGCATAGAAGTGGTTTTCATAGCGTTTATACTCCGAGGATTAGCCTAACAAGGCGAATAATTGGTGCAACCAATTGTTTGACTTGTGTAGCTAAACGCAGGAGTATGCTATGAAAAGCACGTTATCAATTCTAATCTCAACCAAAAACAGCCGCCCATCATAATATGGGCGGCTGTTTTTATTAACTTAATCTTCTATTTTTAAATCGTTGCCATGGTCGCTCTGTATAAAGCCAACCGATAATCCCGATAATGACGATGTTCCGTAAGATGACCCACAGTAAGACTATTTTTTCATGGTTGGCTAATAGTTCATAAGGTTGGCGGCTGAAAACGCCATTCATCCCAAACAACCAAGCCAAATATAATGTGCCGATAACAACCAGCGGCTTTTTAAAGCCAGCAATTTGGACCAATTGGTTCTTATTTTCAAGTGATAAGCGTTTATAAATCCAAGCGCCACCCCATAACAATAGACAAGTTACTACGAACAAACCAATGATTAATCCAATTTGTTGTTGGTTACGATACAACCGGTATTGACCATTGCCCATTGTTAATAGCTTAGTGAGTAAGCCACCATTACTATCAGGATTAACACCATACTGTTCACTTCCTCGACTCATTACAAAACGTCGCGTGTCACTCATACTAGTAATAGCGAAAGAGAGTGAACAAATAAAACCAAAACTACCAATTAGTAACCCTATTAAACAACCGATTGTAAAAATTCCTAACATTAAAACAAGGCTGCCAATCTCACGTTGAATTAGCGTCAGGATATTTAGCTGAACGTATGGCGCACCAATTTTTAATTTTAAAATTAAATAGTAGATAACATCTCCTATCAACAGGCTACTTAATACTGTTCCGATTCCATAACCTAATTTCGTCCAGTATAGCCGTCGCCGCGAACTCTCTAAGCTAAACAAAAACGTATCAAAATTAGTCCGTCGATCATTGGCAAATGTTAAGAGCCCTGCACCAAAAACAATCATTATTAGCACGATCATCGTTGGTGAATAAATCATAAATCCTGACTCGTAAGTCTGTTCAAATACAGGATTAGCCTCTAATCTAAAAGCCTCTAATGATTGTTTCTTTGGATGGCCTTTACGATCTTCTTGTAGATATGACTTTGGATGTTGCTTAAAATCTTTAATAAACTGTTCCGAATGATAATGTTGATCAGATGTTTGCCATTTATCAACAACAGTCATACTTCTCATCCCTTGCAGCCCAACAATCATCACAAACAAGCCGACCAAGTATTTCCAATAACGTAATTGCATGATTTTCATTAACTGTTTTTGCATTTTTACTGCCTCCACTTCTAAACGAAGACTTGATAGTCTTGTTCGTTAATTAAGTTTGCTTCGAAAACATCTTCCAATGTAATCGGTAGTGCTTCGCATAAAACAGGGTCCAATGCGGATAACTCCTGTTTAATTTTATCTGTATAGTCTGGGAAATAAACGACCATCACGCGCCCTGAAATATTTAATAACCGCCCTTTTTCTTTTACTAGCGCTGGAATCTCGTTGTTTTTTAATACCAGTTGCAACTTCCGTGCTGTTTGGCGGAGTGTTTCTAAACGATAATCGTGACTAATTGTCCGATCCTTTAAAATCAGTGTCCGGTCAATCAAAGGTTCTAATTCCGCTAGGTTATGCGAGGTAATCAGCAGTGAAAATTGTTGTTCACCCACTTGATCGAGCAATAGTCGAATGACATTTTTACGAATAATGACGTCTAAGCCATCAAATGGTTCATCCAACAAAATGTAACGTGCATGACTACTGATGGCTAAAATAATATTGAATAAGCCCCGCATCCCTTTTGATAATTGCCGATAATTTTGTTTGAGCGGTAAGCGATATTGCGCTAATAAAGTAGTCATCTGATTTTCATCAAACTGCGGATAGGCTTGTTGGTAAAAGCGGCCAATCTGTAATAACGTTAAATTTTTGAAAAATAAGTGATCTTCGTCTAAATAAAAATTTGTGTCCGCAAGCGACGATCTTCATCGATTGAAACTTGATCAATCAAAATCTGACCACCATCCAATAAATAATGACTAGCTATACTTTTTAGCAATGTCGACTTACCAGCACCATTGCGGCCGACCAATCCCAAGATTTCCCCCGGTTCTTGTTCAAAACTAATATCTTCTAGAATTGATTTTTGATCAATTCGTTTATGTAACTTGTTAATTGTCAGCATCTTTTGGACCCCTTTCAAATTGTGCGGTTAACCATTCACTCATCTCAGCCTCTGAAACGTTTAAATAAACAGCTTCTAAAACGAGTTCTTGTAATTGTGCCTTCAGTTGGGCGATTTTAACATTATCCCGGTCGGTCGCTTGGTGTTCAGCGATGTAAGTGCCCCGGCCTTTAACCGTCACTATAATGCCTTGCACTTCTAACAATTTATAGGCCTTGCTTACCGTGTTCGGGTTCATCATTAATTGCCGCGCCATTTCTCGAACAGATGGAATTTGTTCACCCGGTTTTAAAATCCCCTGAAGGATTTGTTCCTTAATCAATAAAATAATCTGTTCGTAGTACGGTTTAGCGCTTGTTTTATCAATCATCATCACCTTGGCACCTCCTTTAAATCAATCACTGTATTACACTGCACTATTATACGTAGTACACTCTTGCAGTCAACCACAAAAAAGACGCTCACCAAAATTATTCGTTTTGATGAGCGTCTTTTTGTTATTCAGATTTTATTTTTAAATGCGTTGCAAAAAAGTCGGTAATCGTCGTCATTAAGGCGGGTTGCACTAAATGACGCTCTCCTTGGCCCGTCATAAACGTCACGTTTTGCGCATACGATTGCCCTTTTATTTGTCGTTCAAAATCAGCCATTTGATTATAGGGGATCCGTTCATCCTCGGTACCATGCCAAAATAAAACGGGGCGGTTCGCAAGTGCATTCGGTTGTTGGGTTAAATCATAGGGAGTTAGCCAACTCGTCAACAAGCCAAAATCAGCCGGTTGTTGTAAGCCGTGCTGACGAACATTATCGCGGACCAAGCGCACATATGTTAAAGGGGCTGGCGAGCCCATAATGCAAGCCGCCACTTTGATTTCTGGATGCTTCGTCAATAAAGCCGCCGTTGTCATGCCGCCCATTGAGACACCGCCAACGCCAATTAAGTCGTCTTTAATCAGGTGCAGTTGCTGCCAATAATCGATGATTAAACTAAATTCCGCTAGATTGGTTTGGATGCTCTGCCAAAAAGTCCATGACGGAATTTCTGATACTGGCTGCAACCGTTCACCATGATTAAGCGCATCTGGTAATACAACGCGCATGCCAGCTTGCGCTAATTTACGCGCCTGTGTCAGGACCAATTCCTTGGCCGAACGCCAACCATGATAATAAACAACCAGTGGTAATGGTTCATGGCGTGCGTTTTCTGCCACAACTTCTAACACCGGAATGCCTTTAATCTGCCGCTTTAATACAAGTGCCATCCCAAAATCCCCCTTTTGAAAAGTTCACCATTACTATAGCGAATTATGAAGGAAAAGTCGCATGTGGTGTATCCAAAAAGAGGGCCAGACAAAATTAATTTGTCTGACCCTCTTTAATCACCAACACCCGGTTGCTGGTGATTTTGAAACGTGCTTTTTAAAGCTGACTCCTGTGCTTAGTTACGTATCGCAAACGATTGCCTCTAGCACTCATTCACGACACTAGGCAAGTGCTCAAAAGCTACCAATTAATGACGCACTTTACATTTCTTTTGGTGCTTGGACGCCTAATAGGTCTAGGGCTGTTTCTAAGACGATGCTGACACTCTTCACTAATGATAGACGAGCGTTTCTTTGGTCGTCGTCTGCCAAAATCTTAGAGTTAGCATAGTATTTGTTAAATGCTTTTGCTAAACGTAATGCGTATTTAGCGACGATTGATGGTTCGTATTCTTTACTTGCGCGTGCAATCACTGCTGGGAAGTTGCTTAACATCTTCAAGACATCCCAAGCGTTATCGTCAGCAACGACTAATTGATCGTCTACAACGACTTCTTGGTTAGCTTTTCTCAAAATACTTTGCGCACGTGCATTTGTATATTGCACGTAAGGACCTGTTTCACCTTCAAAACGAACCACTTCTTCTAAGTCAAAATCGAAGTTGTCTAAACGATCGTTCTTCAAATCGTGGAAGATAACAGCGCCAATACCAACTTGTTTAGCAACTTCTTCACGGTTAGGTAAATCTGGGTTCTTCGCTTCAATTTGAGCGCCAGCTAATTTAACAGCGTCGTTTAAAACTTCTTCTAAAAGAATTACGCGACCACTACGAGTTGATAATTTCTTACCACCTTGTGTAATTAAACCAAATGGAATATGGTGGATTTCGTCTGACCAGTCGTTACCCATTTCTTTTAAAACAGCCTTCAATTGGTTGAAATGTTCCCGTTGTTCGCCACCAACGACGTACAATGATTGTACGAAGTTATAAGTGTCATGACGGTACATTGCGGCTGCCAAATCACGTGTCATATAAAGTGTGGCACCATCTGATTTTTTGATCAAAGCAGGGTTTAAGTTATAAGCTGTTAAGTCAACGATTTCAGCACCGCGACTTTCTTGTAGTAAGCCTTTTGATTCGATTGCTTCCACAACAGCATCCATCTTATCATTATAGAAGGCCTCGCCGTTATATGAATCGAATTCGACACCCAACATGTCATAAATCTTTTGGAATTCCTTCAATGATTCACTTCTGAACCATGACCAGAGTTGTGTTGCTTCTTCATCCCCGGCTTCTAACTTCCGGAACCATGCGCGCGCTTCGTCGTCTAATTCTGGATGTTCTACGTCTTCTTGATGGAACTTAACGTAATATTTCAAAAGGTTTGTAATCGGGTCTTCTTTGACCTCTTCTTCACTCCCCCATTTTTTGTAGGCCACGATTAATTTACCGAATTGTGTCCCCCAGTCACCTAAGTGATTGATTTTGATTGGGTTGAAACCGACCTTCGTCAAAATCTTAGCAATTGAGTTCCCGATAACAGTTGAACGTAAATGACCCATTGAAATTGGTTTAGCGATATTAGGTGATGACATATCGATTGGCACGTTACCACCGTGACCTAAATCACTTTCACCGTATTTAGCAGCTTCTGTTAAAACGGTCTTCAAGATTTGGTCGCTAAAAGCAGCCTTGTCTAAGAAGAAGTTGATGTAAGGGCCGTTAGCAATGACTTTTTCAAAGCCAGCAACATCCATTTGATCGACTAAATCTTGGGCGATTTGTTGTGGTGCCTTCCGTAATGTTTTCGCTAAGATGAATGTTGGGAATGCATAATCACCCAAATCTGATGTCTTAGGTGTTTCGATGAGTTGTGCGATTTTCTCTGCTGGTAAACTGTCGCCTAAAACGCCAGTTAATGCTGTGACAACTTGTTGTTTAAAATCCATGTTAATAGCCTCCTTAAATTTTCGAACAAAAAAAGTCCCTTCCAAATAAATGAAAGAGACGAGAATTCCCGCGGTACCACTCTGATTGATCAATCGATCCACTCAATAGTATGCAATTGTTCAACCAAAAGTGCGCCACATTAGCTTGATTATCCGGCTTCCACCAATCCCGGACTCGCTATTAATCGCTGCTAACACTATTCTTTTGACTGTTCTAACTTGACTCCTAGTATATAGAAGTCCTGTTAACATTTCAACCCCAATTATTCAGCGGATAAGGCTTCGATTGGGTCTAATTTAGCGGCTTTACGTGATGGTGCGAGCGCTGCTAGTAAACTAATCACTATACTGATAACAATCCCGAAGATGACATAACCACCGGTAATTGCCACAATTGGCATGTGCGTCAACGGTTGGGCAATCACGTTAACCAATGCTTGACCACCCCAGGCAATTAAAGCCCCTAGAATACTTGAGAAGAGGCCAATCAAGAAAGCCTCTGACATGAATAAGTGACGAATATCCTTTTTACGTGCACCAATCGCCCGTAAAATACCGATTTCTTTCGTCCGTTCTGAAACACTGATGTAGAGGACGACGATAATCATGATTGCTGAAACTAATAATGAAATCCCTGCAATCCCAGCTAAGACGTAGAAGGCTAACTTGAGGTACGTATTGATTGAATCTAAGATCGCGCCGACACCGGTAATTTGATAATCTTTTTGCGTTTTACCATCTACCTTACTGTCATAAGCTTTGATCTTATTTTGAACCGCTTTGACGTTTTGCGTTTTATTCACCGTAACAGCGGCAAAGTTAGGTTCTAATTCTAAGTTTTGGGCTTGATACATCTTTGCTAAAGTCCCATAAGTAACGGCTTCAGTCCCCGAATTGATAATCCCTGAGACCTTCACATCTTGACGCATTTGAACTGGTCGTTGGTCTTTACTAATTGCGTTGACGTATACAGTTACCGTGCGACCAACCATCTTCTTGTAATTTTTCTTATCTAATTTTTTGGCAGTTGCCTTCGTTAAAAGAACTTCGTTGGCGCCTGGTTTTGTCCCGGTTTTAATATCTTGAACCCGTTCCGTCTTATTAAAGGTTTGGAACATTTGGATTGTTTCACTCTTCTTTTGGTAGTGAACTTGGACACCATCGGCATAATAGCCCTTTTCAACCTTTGTCACATTTTTAATCTTATCAAATCGTTTAATGTCTTTATCGGCTAAATTTCCTTGGTCGCCATCTTCAATTTGCTTTTGGCTCACATTACGAGCAATTTGAATCGTATTGGGGTTCACTTGAGATGATACCTGATCATTGATGTACCCGGTCACCCCTTGGCCTAAGCCTAACATTAAAATCACTGAGAAAATCCCGATGGAGGCACCAAAAATGATTAATAAGTTCCGTTTAATGTCATAGCGCATATGTTGCATCGCCATTTTAAAAGCTGACATGAAGCTCAATGGACTATTCTTCTTAGGTGTTGATTCAGCTGGTGCTGGATAAGCATCCTTGAGGCGCTTATCATAATCGATTTGACCATCAACCATGTGGACAACGCGTGTGCCGTAATCTGCAACAGCTTGCGAATGAGTCACAGCAATAACGAGTTTACCGTCTTCGGCAATTTTTTGTAAAATCGCCAAGATTTCAGCGGTATTTTGGCTATCCAAAGCACCCGTTGGTTCATCAGCAATAATCACATCAGGATCAGCAGCTAATGCGCGAGCAATGGCAACCCGTTGTTTTTGGCCCCCAGATAGTTGGTTCGGATGCTTATTAATATGTTCCTTCAAACCAACTTGTTCTAATAAGGCAGTTGCCTTTGCAACCCGTTCCTTATGCGACAAATCGGTCATTTCAAGTGGTACCATGACGTTTTCTAAGTTGGTTAAGTGACTAATTAAGTTAAAACTCTGGAAGATGAAGCCAATTGTCTGACTGCGATAAGCATCGAACTTCTTTTCAGAAGCATTCTTCAGTGATTCGCCATCAACAATTAATTCACCTTCATATTGATGATCCAAACCACCAATAATGTTCAGTAACGTTGATTTACCGCCACCAGATTCCCCTAAGATCGATACAAATTCGCCCCGATCAAACTTAAGATTAATGCCTTTTAAAACTTTAAACGCTTCTTTATTCACATGGTAGGACTTGTGAATATCTTTAATCTCTAATAATGTCAATTGACTACACTCCCACTACTTATAGTACCCTATGTTTATTCCCCAGGGCTTTGCTCATGAATCTACTTTACCAAACCGACTTTGACAAACAATCAGTCTAAAGTCTTAAAAATGACAACCTGTCATTTATTATTTTTTAGCTGTTCTTTACGCAACTTTTCAAGATTGCATCATTATATCATTTTGATGGCCAATCGGACAAAAAAAGAAGCCAGACCATTTCGGCCTAACTTCTTCAATAATTATTCAACTGTTATTCATGAAGCGAGTGACGGGAATCGGACCCGCGACGCAAGCTTGGGAAGCTTGAGTTTTACCACTAAACTACACTCGCATTACTCACTTATTGTAGCATAATCTCCTAGATTTGTGAATATTTTTTTGAAAAAATGATTCAATGACTTAACAGGCACCCCTTCGGTAATGTATACTAAGGCTAACAACTCAAAGATTGGAGTCCTATTGATGAAAGATTCTCAAGAAACATCACAAGAACTTTCGGAATCATCGGCTTTTCATTGTCCAGCGTGCCAAGCCTCTATTGATTACGGTATCAAACGCTGTCCGAGCTGTCAGACTGCCATCTTTTATCGTGATATGTCTGAAACTTTTTGGAATGATCGCAAGATTAAGATGTTCAAACAAAGCGACGCAATTCACCACAATCACTAACTTAACTATAAATTAAACGTAGACGTCACGCAAAAGCTATTTTGTGTGATGTCTTTTTTAGTGCTTATATTTTTTTTAATGTCTAAACGTGTTCTATCAGTCATATTCCTGCGTTTAACGCCGAGTGGTAACTGATGACACACTCTTCTTTTTTAGTGCTTAAAAATTTAATACCAACTTTTTTTGTAACCGTCACCACACTATCAAGCGCACTACTGGCGCCTGTTTTTTGGCTAAAAATCCATTTGTATACCACTTTGATGGTTGTTATAATAGCAAACCATACACAGGAGGTCTTTATGTTAGAAAAGAACAAAATGAGTTTATTCAGCTTAGTCATGTTAGGACTAAGTTCAATCATCGGTTCCGGGTGGCTATTTGGTGCTTGGGAAGCAACCACTGTCGCAGGACCAGCTGCCATTATTTCATGGATTGTCGGTGCGATTGTGATTGGTGCCATCGCCTTTAACTACGTCGAACTGGGGACCATGTTTCCTGAAAGTGGTGGGATGAGTCATTACGCGCAGTACAGTCATGGCTCATTATTAGGTTTTATCGCGTCATGGTCTAATTGGGTGTCGTTAGTCACGATTATCCCCATTGAGGCTGTCGCCGCTGTTCAATACATGAGTTCGTGGCCCTGGTCTTGGGCCAACTGGACGAACCGTTTCATGCATCATAATGAGATTTCAACCCGCGGTTTGTTAGTCGTTTTTGCTTTTATCATTGTCTTTACCCTTTTAAATTTCTGGTCAGTTAAATTCTTGACCCGTTTCACCAGTTTCATCGCCATTTTTAAATTGGCAATTCCATTACTAACAATTATCATGTTAGTTTCAACTGGGTTCCATTCTGAAAACTTTGGCCATTCGGTAGCAACCTTTATGCCATATGGTTCTGCTAAAATTTTTGCGGCAACATCGATTTCCGGGATTATTTTCTCCTACAACGCCTTTCAAACGGTTATTAATGTTGGGAGCGAAATTCGGGATTCTAAACGCAATATTGGTCGCGGGATCGCAATTTCACTTGGTATTAGTATCGTCATCTATTTATTACTTCAAATCACCTTTATCGGTGCTGTTTCTCCCGCTTTAATCGCTAAAACCGGTTGGCATGGTTTGAATTTCCAATCACCATTTGCCGATTTAGCAATCCTATTAGGGATTCACTGGCTCGCCGTCCTATTGTACTTAGATGCTTTCATCTCACCATTTGGGACCGGCGTTTCGTTTGTTGCATCATGTGCCCGAACACTTGCGGCCTTGAAGCAAAACAAACATATGCCCGCTATTGTTGGGAAAATAAACCATCAATACAACATTCCTCGGGTCGCAATGGCGATCAACGCCGTAGTCAGCATGCTGTTAGTTTCCGTCTTCAGAAGCTGGGGGACGCTTGCCAGCGTTATTTCAACGGCCACCCTGATTGCTTACTTGACCGGTCCGGTAACCGTGATGTCACTTCGGAAAATGGCGCCGGACATGAATCGGCCTGTCCATTCATCATGGATGAAAGTGATGGCGCCTTTATCCTTTGTCCTCGCTAGTCTTGCGACTTACTGGGCAATGTGGCCCACAACTATCAAAGTTATCGGCGTAATTATGCTTGGCCTACCATTTTATTTCTACTATGAATATCGGATTCATTGGGAAAATACCTGGGCACAATTCAAAGGCAGTCTCTGGTTGATTATTTATTTAGCCTTGCTGTCATTGATTTCCTTCCTTGGTAGTCGTGAGTTTAACGGTATCAACGTGATTCCTTATCCGCTTGATTTCGTCCTAATTAGCGCCTTAGCCCTCATCTTCTATTATTGGGGTATTATCAGTCGCTTCTACTCTAAATACTTCTCACGCGCCAAACGAATCAATAAGGACGTCCAACTTTAAAAGAGTGTGTCATCAGTCTGGGATGTCCCGAGGATTAACAGAGCATGGCGAATGATTGCCGACGGTAATTATTTGACATGCGGCGTTAACCGCAAGGATATGACTGATAGAACACGTTTAAGTTAAAAGTGTGCCATCAAAAAGAGATTGAACAAAAATAATTTTTGTTTCAATCTCTTTTTTTGCTATCATATCAGCATTTCTGTTAGAATAAGCGATAAATGGAGGCGCTTAAATATGAAAAAATTTGCCGTACAATCAACCGACCGTCAGCACCAACTCCACGTTGTTGCTTGGTTACCTACTCAAAAACCAATCGCAGTTGTCCAAATTCTAACCGGCATGGCCGAATATATCGAACGCTATGACGCGCTCGCCCAATTCTTAGCTGATTGCGGGATCGTCGTAATTGGCCACGATCATGTTGGTCAAGGACATTCCGTTCAGACAACTGATGAACTCGGTTATTTTGGCCCCCATGGCTTACAGACACTATTAAACGATTGTACCTTAATCGGGCGCATCGCCCATGAAGAATATCCTGAATGCCCACTATTTGTATTGGGCCATTCAATGGGTTCGATGCTTGCCACCCAATATGTCAAACAAACGACTGTGCCACTGGCTGGCGCAATTTTTATGGGCGTTATTGACGTTCCAGTCGTGCTCAAACCCGCTTTACCACTCGTTAATTTAATCGGAGCCCTTGCGCCTAAACAACCAGGCAAGCTTTTGAATAATCTAGCTTTTGGCGTTTATCCTAAACGCTTTGACGCCAATCGGCCGTTCTCGTGGCTCAGTTATAATCAGGACAATGTAGCGGCTTACGAAAATCATCCCCTTTGTGGCTACGTATTCAGTAATAACGGTTTTGCGATGTTATTGACGCTGACAGAATTAACGCGTCATGCTGATTGGCAACTGGCTTTAAAAGAACGCCCAGTACTAGTGCTGAGTGGCCAAGACGATCCTGCCGGCGGTTATGGGCGCCGCGCCCGCCATTTAGCGACACAATTTAAAAAGCACACCGTCACTAACGCCACGGTGCGCATTTTGCCACATACAGCTCATGAAATTTTACAAGAAACAAATGCAATTGAACAGCAACAAGCGATTTATGATTGGTTGCTTACAGCAATTTCTCAATCTCCTGCAACACGCCATAATTCTCGTTAGTATCCGCGCGGTAGGTGGCATATTGCAACATATCATCATCCGCATTACCCATTAAATAACTGTATTTAACTGTTTGAAGCATTTCTTTATCATTATACGTATCCCCAAAGGCCATCATTTCAGCCGTTGAAATATTGAAATGATTAGCTAAAAAGCGCATCGCGTGGCCTTTATCAATCCCCTTGTTCATGATATCGACCCATTCCACACCAGCGACGGCCACTGAATAGTCAGCACCAAACGTTGGCCCGTAAATTTGTTCGTAAAAGTCGCGGCTATTGGCTTCTGGGAAGTAAACCGTAAACTTATCCGCTTCAACACTCACTTTGGTTAAATCAGGAACGTATTTGATTTCGGCATAGAATTGACGGAATGTCGCATCTAAAGCTTGGTATTGTTCTTCAATATAAACCGCATCCATTCCACAAATCATCCCGATTCCGGTTTGACTCTCGTTCACAAAAGCGACCATCCGTTGATAATCAGTCAATGGCAATAAACTCTTGAAGATAATGTCACCTTGATAACTGATAACCCCGCCATTATCACCTACGAGACACATGTCATTTTCTAAATTAGCAAACATCTGCTTCAACGTATAAAGTGGCCGACCACTCGCCGCTGTAAAAATGATGCCTTTGGCCGTTAACTGTTTAACAACTTGTTCAAAATTCGGTGGCAACTGGCCACTTTCGTTTAATAAGGTATGATCCATATCTGATGCAATTAATTTAACTGTCATACTTAACGCTCCCCTATCCTTAGTTACCTTAATAATATAACGGTTTCGGCCCGTCGTCGCAACCGTTTACATTCAACTTATTAAAAATAGCACTGCCGCATTTAACGCGTCAGTGCTATTTTCGGTCTTATGATAATTTTAATCGTTTTAGTCGTAAGGCATTTAATAACACCGACACTGAACTAAAACTCATCGCCGCCCCAGCAATCATTGGGTTTAGAAGTGGTCCCCCAAACAAGTGCAGGACACCCATTGCGACTGGAATCCCGAGAATATTATAGGCAAAAGCCCAGAAAAGATTCTCTTTGATATTTTGCATCGTTTTCCGACTTAACTTAAAAGCCGTTGGAACCGCCATTAAATCATCGTGCATCAACACAATATCGGCTGATTCAATCGCCACATCTGTCCCTGAACCGATTGCTAGGCCAACATCAGCTTGCGCTAAAGCCGGCGCATCATTAATCCCGTCACCAACCATCGCCACTAATTGACCGGTTGCTTGTAAGGTTTTAATTTGGGCTGCCTTTTGTTCTGGTAAAACATCACTAATCACTTGTTCAATCCCAACTTGGTGTGCAATTGCTTGAGCCGTCTTTTGGTTATCCCCAGTCAACATCACAACTTGAATCCCCATCTTCTGCAAACGACTGATGGCCGCTTGACTCGTTGCTTTAACCGGATCGGCAACCGCAATTACGCCTTGTAATTGACCGTCTTGGGCCAAGTACATCGGTGTTTTGCCTTGTTCGGCCAATTGTTGCGCCGTCTTCAAACCTGCTTCAATTGCAACACCATTTTCAGCCATTAATTGTTGATTTCCAAATAGAATTGTCTGGTTCGCAACTTGGGCGGATAGACCGTAACCCGGAATGGCTGTGAAATCGGTCATTGCTGATAAGGTTAATTGACGCTCACTAGCCGCTTGGCTGATTGCACTTGCTAATGGATGTTCCGAACCAGCTTCTACACTGGCCGCCAATTGTAACAAATCGTCTTCAGTGCCCTGATAAACAACCATATCAGTCACGATTGGCTGTCCGGCGGTAATCGTCCCCGTTTTATCCAATACAACGGTTTGAATATGTTGCGCCGTTTCAAGTGCGTCACCGCTCTTAATCAAGACACCATTTTCAGCCCCTTTGCCAGTCCCCACCATAATGGCCGTGGGGGTCGCTAACCCTAAGGCACATGGACAAGCAATCACTAAAACTGAAATCGTAATCGTTAACGCAAAGAGCCACGATTCTTGTCCTAAAAAGAACCACGCTAAACCGGATAATAAGGCCAAGCCAATCACGATTGGGACAAAGACGCCCGCAATCTTATCCGCTAACCGTGCGATTGGGGCCTTAGTCCCTTGCGCCTGTTCAACCAATTGGACAATTTGTGCTAAGGCCGTATCTTTACCAATCTTAGTGGCTTTAAATTGGAAATGACCATTTTTATTTAAGCTGGCCCCAATAACGACATCGCCAACTTGTTTTTCAACGGGCAAACTCTCACCGGTGATTAGCGATTCATCAACCGCCGAATGACCCGCAATCAATTCTCCGTCAACTGGTACTTTCTCACCAGGACGGACAACAAGCACGTCGCCGACGACCACTTCGGCCACATCAATCGTTGTTTCGACGCTATCGCGTAAAACCGTCGCTTGTTTAGGTGCTAAATTCAACAATTTTTCGATTGCTGACGATGTCTGCCCCTTAGAACGCGCTTCAAAATATTTACCCAACGTAATCAACGTCAAAATAACACTGGCTGATTCATAATAGAGGCTCGTCACTAAGTCGATATGCCCACTGATAATCGCTAAGGTGGCGATTAAGCTGTAACCCCAAGCAGCACTAGTACCGAGTGCAACTAAGGAATCCATATTGGGATGGCCATTGAATAACGCCTTAAACCCGACAATGAAAAATTGCCGGCCCCAATATAGCACTGGTAACGTCAATACTAGTTGGGTGACCGCAAAGTTAACGGGCGCTTGCATCGGTTGCCAAAATGCCGGTAGCGGTAAGCCAACCATATGCCCCATCGATAAATATAAAAGCGGCAACGTCACAAGGGCCGATAACCAAAAACGCCGCCAAAGCGCTTGTAAGTGAGCCGTGCGTTTGGCTTGAATCGCCTGCGCTTCTTTTTCCGGATCAATCTGTTCTGTTGCGCCATAACCCGCTGCGCTCACCGCGTCTTCAATCGCAGTCACGGATAATTCGGAATCGTCATATTCGACCTGCATTTTTTCGGTGGCCAAATTGACCGCCGCTTTTTGCATGCCCGGCAATTTTTGCGTTGCCCCTTCAATCGTTTGTGCACAAGAAGCGCACACCATCCCATCAATGTTGAACGTTTTGGTTGTCATTTGCTGGTTGCTCCCTTCAATCCGGTAATCCTAGTCGACCGTGTAGTGTGTGCCTTCAAGTGCCGCTGCCAAGGTGGCATGATCAATTTCAGTAGCCGTTTGGAGCGTTGCTTGCTTTTGTTCTAAACTCACTTCAACGGATTGAACCCCTGCGATTTTTGAGAAGCGTTCCTGCACGTTTTGCGTACAACCATCACATTTCATCCCTGTAATTTTAACGATTTGTGTCATTGTCATATCCTCCAATATCTACATTTGTAAACTAATTGTTCAAAAAAATAACCGTCTCAACGAAACGATCATTCATTCAATAAAATTAGTTTACAACCGTAGACTTAAAAAGTCAACCTAATCATCCTAAGCAATAAAAAAGACTAGCCGAGTTGCTAAAAACAACTCGGTTAGCCTCTTATAAGCATTTCGTGATGCCCGTGGCAGGATTCGAACCTGTACTCGGTTACCCAAACAGCGACCTGAACGCTGCGCGTCTGCCAGTTCCGCCACACGGGCGATTTGCTACATGACTATTGTACCAGTGTTGTGAAGCCCTGCCAATACCCTTTTAACACTATTTCGCTTATAATAGAGGCAACTAAAGGAGGTCATCGTATGCAAATTATCACAGACGAGTTGGCCCGCCAAGTGATCGTGGCTCGGCCCGCTATTAGTCACAAAGGCGATTTTGGTCGTATTTTAATCATCGGTGGCAGTCAGCAATATGGCGGTGCGGCTATTATGAGCGCCTCTGCTGCCGTTTATGCCGGGGCGGGGTTGGTTTCCGTGGCTAGCGATTTAAGCGTCCTTGCTAGCCTTCACACCCGTTTACCCGAAGCAATGTTTATTGATTACCGGCAACCCTTCGTACAATGGGCACCTACCGTTCAAGCCGCCGATGTCATCGTAATTGGTCCAGGACTCGGCTTAAGTGCCTTTGCGTTGCTTCTTTTGAAACAGGTCTTGCAAGCTGTTCAGCCTGAACAAACCCTCTTAATCGATGGTTCTGCGCTTACCTTAATCGCCCGCGAAAAACTTGCCCTACCAGATGCGCAACTGATTTTAACGCCCCACCAAATGGAATGGGCGCGTCTAAGCGGCCTATCGATTGAACAACAAACTGTCGCCAATAATCAAGCGGCACTGGCTGATTATCCAAAGGCAACTCTCGTGCTAAAAAAACACCACACCGAAATTTATCACCAAACACAAGTCAGTCAGCTCATGATTGGCGGACCCGCAATGGCGACCGGTGGTAGTGGCGATACTTTAACTGGGATTATCGCGGCGTTCTGTGCGCAATTTGGCCCAACTGCTGATGTAATTGATGCCGCGGTTTATACCCACAGTGCAATCTCCGACGAACTTGCTACAACTCAATACGTGACACTGCCCAGTCAGATTATTCAAGCGTTACCGCAATTTATGGCAAAGATAGCTGATCATTAACCTGATTGGACTGGTAGTGATAACTACTATTCTTAGCTATTATTCAAGCTTTAAAGTAGTCAGTGGTCTATGTCAAAAAAGGATTGTTCTTCCGTCTAATTAATGGTATTATCAATGTCTAAAAAGCGTTTTCCAAATCATAGCAATGGAGGTCTAAACAATGAGACGTCTTATATTACCACTATTAACAACCGCCATCTACCTGTTTTTAAGCTATTTATTGGTCGTAGTTCGGCCAATTCAAGGTAGCCTTAGAAACATTCTAATCATTGCACTAGTGGCTAGCTATGTTTTTGGGACCCGTTGGCTATTAAAAGATGCCTATCCAATCATCCCACAAAAGTACCTAGTACTAATAAAAATCGGCTTGCCAATTGCGATTATATTACCATTCATAATAATGATTCTATTTCTTTTTTAAATATATTACTAAAGGGGCCTGGAAAAATTACTTTTTCCCAGGCCCCTTTAGTATGAACTATTCTTTTAATAATGCTATTTCGGTAGTTTTTAATGCGCGATACGCGCCACGTTTCAGGTCAGCCGGCAATCTTAACGGTCCCATCTGAAGTCGCTCTAGTGTCAGTACTTCTTTGTCAACCGCATGGAACATACGCTTAACCTGATGGAACTTGCCTTCATGAATTTCAACTTCGATCAAACTTTCTTGGCGCTTTGTATCAGTCCTTAAAATCGTCAATTGTGCTGGTTGAGCATCAAAATCACTCAACTTTAGACCGGCAGCAAATTGTGCTTGATCAGACGCTGTTACCACCCCGGCAATTTTGGCGCGGTACGTTTTTGTGACGTGTTTTTTCGGACTCAATAAATCGTGGGCTAAGTCGCCATCATTGGTAATCAACAATAGCCCCGTCGTATCCTTATCCAAGCGACCCACCGGGAATAAGTCTTCCCGATAATCCGCTGGTGCGAATAAATCCATGACCGTTTTTTGCGGATCGGTCGTGGCCGAAATAACCCCCGCCGGTTTATTTAATAACCAATAAAAATTAGTTTGATAGCGAATCGGTTCATCATCAACGTAAACCACCGTTTCTGGGGTCACTTGATATTTTGCTTCTTTGATAACTTTATCGGCAACACGAACCCGCCCTGCCTTTAATAATGGCTTGAGTGTTTTACGCGTGCCGACATTCATATGACTTAAAAAACGATCAATTCTCATTTTAATTTCAACTTTCTTCTAAAGCGGTCTAAGTTACTGCCTAAGACATAATCGGCTAAGCGTGATTTCAACGCTAAAGCAGCATAGACTAATCCACCAACTGCGACACTAATCGCAAGGACGAGCACACTTTGAAGTCGACTTTGTGGATTAAATACTAACAATAATCCTTTAACCGTTAGTGATGTCATCAGATACATAATCACTGAGAAGCCGACGATCCCGACTAATCGGCGAATCGTTTGCCAAGCATCAAAATGGTAATAGCGGTGTAATGCGGCTAACATCAAGATTGAACTCGTCGCAAAGGCTAAGCCTGTTGACACGAGCGGACCGTATACCCGGAAGAAATAAATGGCTGGGTATTGGGCCACAATTTTAACGATGAACCCAATCAATAGATAGAACAAGGCCAACCGATTTTGGTATAACCCTTGTAGAATCGCGCCTAAGACCGTGAAAAGGCCTAGGAGAATTGAAATATACGATGAAAATTGTAAGACACTAATCCCTAAGGCATCGTGTGAATAGAACAACGTATAAAGTGGTTCGGCCACGGCTGCCATCCCGAAGGCCGCTGGAATCATGACTAAATTAAAAAGTTGAATGGTACTCCCAATTTGTTGGCGTAATTCTTTTTGATTACCACGAACATGAGCCGCAGACATCAATGGCACCGCCGTAACAGCCATTGCGGCCGCTAATGAAACGGTGATTGAAATCAGCTTATTCGCATTAACCGCAAAAAGCGTATATAGATTCCAAAGTTGGTGATCCGAAGCAATTACAAAATCACTCATCATACGATTAAAACTATACTGGTCAATAATATAGACTAAATTAATACTAGCATCAATAACGATAAAAGGAATCGATTGCTTGATAATCCCCTTCAATAAATCATTCGTTGAAACAGTTATCGCATTATTACTACCAGCAATTAACTTTTCAATCCGTGGTCGCTGCTTTAAGTAGTGCCAAATCAGTAGAAGTAGACCAGCAACCGCTCCGATAAATGCCGCAAAAGTTGCCTGAGTCACAGCATCAATGTAACTTCCTCTTAAGACCTGTGTGATAACAAAAACAGTCACAGTCATATAAATTACCCGAGCAACTTGTTCAATAAATTGAGAAATCGCGGAAGGTGCCATCTCAGCATACCCTTGGAAAAAACCACGCATAATACTTAAGAGTGGAATCACCAACAATGGCCAACAAAGTGAATGGAACACCGGAATCATTCTGGCATCCCCTTGGGATAATACCGGTGCTAGAAGATATAACGCACCTGCCGATAAAATCCCCATAATCAGCATTAAAATTAGTGATTTTTGAAAGAGTTTCTGCCCAACTCCATATTCATTCATTTCGTTATAGTGCGCAATTTGTTTTGAGAGTGCCCCCGGAATCCCAGCAGTCGAGACAACGATTAGCACACTATAAATTTGGTATCCTCGGCCAAATAAATTATTGGCTGCTAAAAAGTTAACCCCAAACCAGATTGGCCATGGAATAACATAGATGGCTCCCAGAATTCGCGAGAAAATACTTCCGGCAGTCATCCAAGCGGATCCCCGCAACATCTTGCTCTGTGAAGATTTATCCGTCGCCTTTGTATCAGATGAATTGGTCATTTTCCATAACTCCCTTATTAAACGTCAAAAAAGCATCTTCCTACCATTTTAGTTGATTGCCTGAAACCTTGCAATTCCTTTAACAAAACTTTATGAAAAAAGAGTGCTTTACCGAGCGTTTAACTTCTGAGTATAGCATAGCTTGGTGAATGAGCCGCACAGCGGATCGTTTGCTAAGCGTCGCTAGACGGAAGAAGGTGCTCGTTAAAGCACGTTTCAGCCGATTATTTTGTGAAGTTTAGGCAAAAAAATCACAATAAAAAAACAGGATCCGCTTCTGCAGACCCCGTTTCATTTTTATTTCGTTTTCGTTGTTTGTTTAATCAAGTACCATGTTAATAAGATACTGATGAACACCATGATGCTCCCGAAAATTGGTGTACTACCCAAGCCCCAAGCGGCAGAAGCTTGACCGCCGACCAATGAGCCAATCGTAATCCCAATGTTAAAGGCTGAGATATTCAAAGCCGATGCCAATGGAATATCGTTTGGTGTGAACTTTTCAGCAAGTTGGACAATGTAAAGTTGCAAACCAGGAACGTTCATGAAGGCGAAAAAGCCCATCAATAAGACGTTAATTAAACCAAACCAATGTGAATTCAATGTTAGCATGAATAACATGAGGGTTACTAATAACCCAACAAACATTCTCAATAATGCCAACAAAGGTTTGTGGTTAGACCACTTACCGCCTAACGTGTTCCCTACGGCAACCATTAAGCCATAAACAACTAAGATAATAACCACCGCACTTGGTGACCAACCCATCTTCGTTTGTAAGATTGGTGTTACGAAAGTATAAACTGTGAATGTGCCACCATAACCGAGGGCTGTAATTAATAAGGCAATCACGATTGCTTTATTTTTGAAGACCCGAATAATCCCACTAAATTGGCTTGGTTGACCCAACGGTAAGTCGTTTGGAACCAAGAACCAGTTAGCGATTAAGCCCAAGACACCAATGCCAGCGATGAAAATAAATGACATGTGCCAGGTTGAAATTTGACCGATGAAAGTCCCCAACGGTACTCCGGTAACAGTTGCGACTGTTAAACCAGTGAACATCACGGCAATCGCACTTGCTCGGCGTTCTGGTTCCACAACATCCGCCGCAATCACTGATGCGATTGACATAAAGATCCCATGTGATAACGCTGAAATAATCCGACCGATTAAAACAACTGAGAATACTGGGGCAAAGGCCACCGTTAAGTTACCAATGATAAAGACGATCATAATCCCCAACAATAAATTCTTCCGTGGCCAACGACTGGTTAAGATAGCCAAAATGGGCGCACCAATCGTAATCCCCAAGGCGTACATTGAAACGGTTAAGCCGGCTTGGCTCATTGTAATCCCAAAATCTTTAATCATCAACGGCATTAAGCCAACACTGATGAATTCTGTTGAACCAATCGCAAAGGCACTAATCGCCAATGCTAACAAAGTTAAGTTCGCACGTTGCTTTTTACTCATTTTCCCACACTCCTAATAGACTTTTTTACTGATGTACTATATTATTCAATAGAAGCGTCATTTTCACAATCACGCACTTTTTAGTCAGTAGGTTACTGAAAAGTAATAATTGAGTCTTATCACAATGAAAAGGTGAATCAAAATTAGAAATGAATGAGAAAACTTATAACATTGGTGTTGAAGCCACGATGGAAATCATCGGTGGTAAATGGAAACCTGTCATTTTATGCCACTTACGGAATCAACCACTCCGCTCAAGTGAACTCTTACAAAATATCCCTAAGATCTCTCAAAAAGTTTTAACGCAACAATTGCGCGAACTCGAAGCCGACGGGATTATCAATCGGAAAATCTATCAAGAAATTCCGCCGCGGGTTGAATACAGCCTCTCTGAATACGGTCAATCACTCAATAAGATTTTGAACCTACTCTGCTTATGGGGTGAAGATAATATCGACCGCCGCCAATCAGATGGCGAATCGATCAATGTCTTGCATCGTGATCAAATTAATCCAATCTACTAAAAAAGAGCGCTGTGGGTTGCGGGTAGCAACTGAGCATTAATACAAAATTGGCAGTAATCCAAGGTTTTAGGATTACTGCCAATTTTAGATTAAGCGGAAGTTGTTGCAACCAAAAAGCACGTCTAGACGATAGAAATCTGGATAGCAAAAAAGGCACCAGGACAAGTAATGCTTGTCTTGGCGCCTTCTTCACTATTTGAATATTGATAGTCTAACCGTGTTCTATAAGTCATATCCTGAACTTATGGCACACTCTTCTATTCTTTTTGACGTCCAAACTTCACGAAATAAATAACGATCATCAAGACTAAAAAGATTAATCCGACAATTAATGAGATCCGTGTTTCTGGATTAATAAACATGAAAACTAATGTTAAGCACAACATCGCCAACGTGATGTAGTTGGAATATGGTGACCATGGCATTTTAAATGGATGGGTTGCCATCTTTTCGGCGTGTTGTTTTCTAAAGGCAATTTGGCTAATTAAGATGACAAACCAAGGCACCATTCCTGGCAAGACACTTGAACTATAAACAAGGACGAAGATATTGCCAGCTTTAGGATAAACCAATGGTAGAATCGCGTTTAAAATCACACCAATTAAAATCCCTAATGAAATCGCACCAACCGCATAAAATGGCACGCCATGTCGGTTGAGTTTCAAGAAGCGTTTTGGTAATTGCCCATTATTAGCCAACGTAAACGTCATTCGACTCGCACTGTAAATCCCAGAGTTAGCGCCTGATAAGGCCGCTGTAATCACAACGAAATTAATAATTGAGGCTGCGGCGGTAATCCCGATTTTAGCAAAGGTTTGGACAAATGGTGAACCCACTTGGTTGAGTTCGTTCCAAGGGTAAATACTTAAAATGACGAAAATAGCACCGATGTAGAAAATGAGGATCCGAGCAACAGTTGATTGAATCGCTTTAACTAATGTTTCTTGTGGGTTTTCGGCTTCCCCGGCCGTAATCCCAATTAATTCAATCCCTTGATAAGAAGCAAGGACAATCGCAAGGGCAAAGACAAAGCCTTTGAATCCACCCGTGAAGAAGCCGTGTGTCCATAAATTACTAATCCCAACCGGATGCATGTGATTTCCAATCCCGAAGATGATTAATCCGAGACCAGCGACAATCATTAACACAATCGTCACCACTTTAATTAGGGCAAACCAGAATTCTAATTCACCAAACATGCTGACCGATATGAGATTAGCGGCACATAAGAACGTAATTGCGACTAAACCTGGAACCCACCCTGGCAGATTCGGCCACCAAAATTCTAGATAGCCACCGATTGCAATCATTTCACTCATCCCAACGACCACAAATTGGAAAACATTACTCCAAGCTGTCAAATAACCAAAAATGGGGTGCATATATTCCGTTGCAAATTTCGCAAACGATCCCGTATCTGGATCAACGTACAACATTTCCCCCAAAGCGCGCATGATTAAGTACAATAATAGACCGGCAATGCCATAAGCGATTAAGACAGAAGGCCCTGTCCATTTAATCGTCGTATTGGCCCCCATAAACAAACCGACCCCGATTGTCCCACCTAATGCAATCATCTGCATCTGACGGGCATTTAAATTCCGTTTCATTCTCCTCAAACCCTTCTATTTAGGTATTCCCATTGTTGGTTAACCCGACAATCTAAATTTACTTATCATCGTATAATAAAAAAAGAAGAAAATCAATGTCTTTTCTAATCTTTTTATCATTTTAGAATACTATTAAATAAGGTTTTGTAGATCAATAGTATTTGTTAGGTTCCTAACTATTAACTTTAGATAAGAAAAAAGGACAGACAAAATTGAATTTGTCTGTCCTTTTTGAATCGTGCTTTTCAAGCTAACTTTCTGCGCTTATCCCAGTGAATCAAACAACCGACTGCGTCGCTTATTCGCTTCCCTCTGATAATGCTCAAAAGTTGACCGAGCTTGAACGCACTCTAATTCGCTACAATATTTACCAATTTGTTTGGAATGGCAATCACTTTACGGACTGTCTTATCTGCGATAAATTCGGCTACTTTTTCGTTGGCCTTTGCCATCGCTTCTAATTCTTCCTTCGGTGTGTCTTTAGCCACTGTTACTTTGGCCTTTAACTTACCGTTAACTTGGAAGATGACTTCCACTTCATTAGCAATCAATGCTGCTGGGTCAAATGTTGGCCAATCAACATAGCTGATTGAATCATCATGACCAAGCATTGCCCATAATTCTTCCATCATATGTGGTGCGATTGGGGCTAATAATTTCACGAAGCCTTCAGCATATTCACGTGGGAATGTATCTGCTTTATAAGCATCGTTGATGAAAACCATCAATTGTGAAATGGCCACGTTAAAGTGCATGCTTTCGAAGTCTTCTGTGACTTTCTTAACGGTTTCGTTGTAAACCTTCTTCAATTGATCGTTGTTGTCAGCGACAATCTTGCTTGAAAGTTGGTCGTTTTCGTCCGTATCTTCTTCTGTGTATAAACGCCATACACGGTCCAAGAATTTACGAGCGCCAGCTAAGCCCTTTTCACTCCATGAAATTGAAGCATCTAATGGACCCATGAACATTTCGTATAGACGTAATGTATCAGCACCAAAACGATCAACAACATCATCAGGGTTAACAACGTTCCCTTTTGATTTAGACATTTTTTCGTGGTTATCGCCTAAAATCATCCCTTGATTGTATAGATGTTGGAATGGTTCCTTCGTTGGGACGACACCGATATCATACAAGAATTTGTGCCAGAAACGAACATATAGTAAATGAAGAACAGCATGTTCTGCACCACCGATGTACATGTCAACTGGTAACCAGTCCTTCAACTTGTCAAAGTCAGCCAATTTATCAGGGTTCTTAGGATCGATATAACGGAGGTAATACCATGAACTACCAGCCCATTGTGGCATTGTATTCGTTTCACGACGGCCTTTACGACCATTTTCGTCCGTCACGTTTAACCAGTCTGTTAAGTTCGCAAGTGGACTTTCACCAGTACCAGAAGGTTTGATATCGCTTGTTAATGGTAATTCAAGTGGCAATTGATCTTCTGGAACGACAGATGTTGTTCCATCTTCCCAATGAATAATTGGAATTGGTTCACCCCAGTAGCGTTGACGTGAGAATAACCAGTCACGTAATTTATAACTGATTTGTTCATGACCCACTTTGTGTTCAACCAACCATGGAATCATCTTGTCGATAGCAGCTTGTTTGTCTAAGCCATCTAAAAAATCTGAATTAATCATTACACCAGGTTCTGTGTGAACAGCTTCTTCAGGGTTACCGCCTGAAACAACTGGTTTCAATGGTAAACCGAATTTCTTGGCAAATTCCCAATCGCGAGGGTCATGTGCAGGAACGGCCATGACAGCACCAGTCCCGTATGAAGCTAAAACGTAATCTGAAATCCAGATTGGTAAACGTTCGCCGTTCACTGGATTGATGGCATAAGCACCCGTAAAGGCACCTGTTTTGTCCTTAGCCAAATCAGTCCGTTCAAGATCACTCTTGTGTTCGATTTCTTTTAAGTATGCATCAACGGCAGCTTTTTGTTCAGGCGTTGTGATGTCAGCCACTAATTTGTGTTCTGGGGCCATCACGATGTAACTAACACCAAACATTGTGTCGGCACGTGTTGTGAAGACGTCAATATTAGCGTCATGGTTTTCAACAGAAAATGAAACTTCAGCACCTTTTGAGCGGCCAATCCAGTTACGTTGCATATCCTTGACACTTTCAGGCCAATCAACAAGGTCTAAGTCGTCAATTAAACGATCAGCATAAGCCGTAATCTTCAACATCCATTGACGCATTGGTTTCCGGTAAACAGGATAACCACCACGTTCAGTTTTACCGTCGATCACTTCTTCGTTGGCCACAACTGTCCCTAAATCTGGGCTCCAATTAACAGCAACTTCGGCTTCATAAGCCAAGCCTTTTTCGTACATTTTTTCAAAAATCCATTGGGTCCATTTGTAGAAATCAGGATCCGTTGTATTCACTTCGCGATCCCAATCATATGAGAAGCCTAATGAATTGATTTGACGTTTAAAAGTGTTGATATTTTTTTGCGTGAAATCAGCAGGGTTATTCCCCGTATCTAACGCATATTGTTCAGCAGGTAAGCCGAATGCATCCCAACCCATTGGGTGCAACACGTTGAAGCCTTGCATCCGTTTCATCCGGGCCAAGATATCAGTTGCCGTATAGCCTTCAGGATGGCCAACGTGCAACCCTTGTCCTGATGGGTATGGGAACATATCTAATGCGTAGAAATTTTTCTTATCTTTATCTTCTGTTGTTTTAAAAGATTTATGTGATTGCCAGTAGGCTTGCCACTTTTGTTCAACTGCGCGATGATCGTAAGTCATATCAAACACTCCTTATTTTTAGCGTACTTTCAAAAGTATAGACACTTTTGACGCACTCTTTTTTAATCCACTTAACGTCAAAAAAAGTCCTATGGTATAAATACCATAGGACGAATTGACCGCGATGCCACCTAAGTTCTGCCCAGTTCAAACTGAGCAACTCTCTGGCCGTAACGTGGCTGACGTTTCTATCTACTTGATTTCAATAGAAAACTCAAAGGTGAGTTCGCTAAGTTCAACGACGTGTTCGCACTAACCACACGCTCTCTGGACGTTTCACTTAACTACTAATCCCTCTCAACGTTAAATAATTGTTCTTAGCATACCAAACTCTTACTTCAATTTCAAGACTTGGCCAACTAAGATTAAATCTGAGCGTAAATTATTGGCAGTCTTCAATTGGCTAATTGTCGTGCCATTTTTTTGAGCGATTGACCATAGGCTATCACCTGATTTAACGGTATAAGACTTTGTTTTATTAGGCGTTGTTTGGTTGTTATTGTTAGTTGTTGTTTTACCAGCACTGACTTTTAACACTTGACCTGGATAAATAAAATTATTTTTAATGTTATTTAAACGAACCAATTCAGCCATTGAGATTCCTGATTGTTGTGAAATCCGCCATACTGAATCACCAGCTTTGACCTTGTAGGTTTTAGCGGTTGTCGTTGTTGAGCCATTGTTATTATTACTACTGCTATTGTTGTTGTTATTTGTTGGCGGTGTTGTTTGTCCCGTTGATTTTTGACCAACAATTAATTTTTGACCAGGATAGATGAAGTTATTACGGATATTATTCCACTTCACTAAGTTCGCCATTGAAACACCATAGCGGTTTGAGATTGCCCAAACTGAATCGCCAGACTTAACCGTGTAAGTTTGGTTATTCGCCGGTGTTGTTGGGTTCGTTGGATTTGTCGGTTTAGTTGGATTCGTTGGTGTTGTTGGGTTTGTTGTTTGTTTAGCAGAAACAATCAAAACATCGCCCGGGTGGATCATGTTATTTTTAATGTTATTCCAGCTAATTAACGTATTCATTGAAATACCGTAACGCTTAGCAATGCCGTAAACTGAATCGCCGGCTTTAACTGTGTATTTTTCACCATTTGCTGGTTTTGTCGGATTCGTTGGTGTTGTTGGTTTGTTAGCCGAAACGATTAAGACATCACCAGGATGAATCATATTATTTTTAATGTTATTCCAGCTAATTAAAGTACTCATTGAAATCCCATAACGTTTAGCGATGCCGTAAACTGAATCGCCAGCTTTAACCGTATACTTTTCACCATTCGTTGGTTTAGTTGGTGTTGTTGGTGTTGTTGGGTTCGTTGGTGTTGTGCCCGTACCACCATTATTACCACTTGTAGCAGGTGTATCATATTGCGTTAAGTTATATTGTTGGATAAGGCGATTTAAACTAGCTGCATAGTTCGTAGCTGTGGCATAGCGACCTTGAAGATATTGCGTCGCATTTTGATAGCTTGTTGTGTGGCTCTTGAAGGCCCCTTGATAATAAGGTGTTGACCCAAAAGAAGTATTCTTCAAAACATGCACGTAATCTTGTAGTGATTGGTAATATGAAGGATATTTACGGAAAGCAGCGTTGATTTGATAAAGATTACCATGACCATCATCTTCGTTTGTTAACATGTAGACAGAGCTACCGTTGTAACTCCCTTTAACACCGAATAAGTTGTAGTTAGGGGCTTTGCCTAAAGCGCTATTCCCAAAACCTGATTCAAGAGAAGCTTGGGCAATCATTACTGAAGCATACAAATCATTTTCACTTGCTAATTGACGTGCTGAGCTAGCAATTGAATTGATGAAAGTTGATGCACTGGTTGATGAATAAGCCATAATGGCTTGGGCTGTTGCGATATTAGCACCCGTATTTTGTGTGCCAACAACTGGTTGTGCTTGTGTTGGTTTGGGTTGAGCTGTAGCTGCCTTATTCGCATCATTTTCAGTCACTTGAGGCTTCACAACTGGTTGTGATTGGCTTTGGCTACTACTTGTTGTTTGGCTTGATTGACTTTGACTGCTGCTTGTTGCTTGGTCAGTACTACTTGTTGAGGTCGTACTATTAGCAACACTACTTGTGCTTGATGTCGCTGTATTGAGGTTGGTTTCGTTGGCACTCACTGTTTCAACAGCTGCCTTAACTTTACCGCTCGTGAGACTAGGTGCAACCGCAGACCCCATCAAGAAACTAGCTCCTGCAAAAGTCGTCATATGCCGCACTTTCTTATTCCGTAGTTCCTTTTTTTGACGGTTTAAAATTATTTTTTGTGTCGCGATTCTTTGTTTTCTAGTCTCTTTCAACATAAAAACCTCCATATAAATTTTCTTTAAAGTAATAGCTATCTTTATTAAGTTTATCTAAAATATATTATAATATTAATAATCCTATAAAACAACGTATATGTTATAAGCGGTTAATAATCGATTTAAAATTAGTTCAAGGCGACAGACCGTTAACATTGTTATTATAGAATTTGAAAGGGGTTCACTATGTCTCGTCAAAAGCAACAACTCACATCAATGATAGTGGGCTTTTCACTATTTATGATTATTTTAGTCAGTCTTTTAAACCAAGCAACTTGGATTAATACTTTCGATAGTCACATCATTCATATCGTTCGTAGCGTTGCCTCACCTTTAACAACCACTATAGCAATCGCTATCACAAGCATAGGTAATCCTTATAGTATGCTGGGATTAACAGTCGTAGCAACGCTCACCTTACTCTTCATCCGCCAGAATAATGCTGCGCTCTTCTTATTAGTCAATATGGCGGTTTTCAGTAGTTTAAACCACATTATTAAAGAATGGGTTGCTCGACCCCGACCTAGCGCGCATCATTTGGTAGTCGCTAGCGGCTTTAGTTTTCCTAGTGGTCATTCTTCTGGTGCCCTATTATTTTTTGGCTCATTAAGCATTATTGCCATTTACCTGATTAAAAGTCACTATTGGCGGCACCTAGTAATTGGTTTGTGCTTAATACTGACGCTCCTCATTGGGATTAGCCGGATTTACGTGCAGGTTCACTACCCCACAGATGTTTTAGCCGGTTTCATGTTAGCCTTAACCGGATTAGGCCTTTCGTGGTATTATTTTGATAGCTACCACCTATTGCAGCAAAAATCGTAATTAAAGGGGATTTTTATCATGCTACTTGATCAGCCAAGTTCTTTTGCCCACTTCCTATTAGACCAGGCCATTCGCCCAGGCGATGTTGTCATCGACGCCACTGTTGGCTATGGCGACGATACTTTATTTCTAGCGGAAAAAGTTGCCGATTACGGCCATGTTTATGGCTTCGATATTCAAAAAGAAGCGTTGGCAACTTGTCAAAAACGGTTAACAACGGCCAATCTTAACCAGCAGGTATCCCTCATCAATCAAGGCCACGAGCGAATCATTACTGCTCTTCCCGCCGATTTAAAGGTGCAAGCGGCCATCTTCAGTCTTGGCTCACTTTCATCAGAGACTTCTCAAGATGTCACGCTCCCTAACACGACCATCTCGGCTTACCATCAAGTCTTATCCCGTCTCAATCGGGGCGGTTTATTACTTTTTATCATTGATAATCACTTTTTTAAATCAGAAGAAGAAATCCACTACTTAGTTGCAGATTTAACCCGCCTCAATCCTGAGCGTTATGCAGTTCGCCACTTTCAAGGCGTCAACCAAGATGTCGGTCAACTACTGACCGTGATCAAAAAATAAAAAGGTTTCCGGATAAAAGTTATTTTTATCCGGAAACCTTTTTTGATTACTCAATTTTTGGATTAACCAACGATTTTAGTGCCATGTGCTTCTGTCACGTTTAATCGTTCAGTAATACCAGCAACGTTTTCCGCTGTAATGCCACCGCCTGGTAAAATGCCTAAGCGACCGTCAGCTAAACGCACTAGTTCTTGAAGACGTTCTTCATTTAACGGTGCCGTTAATGGGCCACCATGCGTTAAAATCCGTTTAACATCATGTTCAACCAACCAATCGATTGCTTCGGCTTGGTCAGCTACTGCTAATTCGTCAAAAGCCATGTGGAAAACAACTTGCATCCCATTGGCAGCGCCAATTAGCATTTCCATTGCTTCATCATCAATCTTATTGTCAGGTGTTAAGCAACCCACAACAATCCCGTCAGCGCCTAATTCTTGTGCTGAAAAAATATCAGCTTCCATAATTTTTAATTCTTGATCGTTGTAGACAAAGTTACCACCACGGGGGCGAATCATGACCATCACTGGCACATCATGTTCATGTGCATAACGTACTGATTCAGCCATAACACCACGACTAACAGTGGTGCCGCCAACCGCTAAGTTGTCGTTTAATTCAATTCGTTTGGCACCATTACGAATGGCAGCCGGAATTTCGGTGAAATTTTCGACACAAACTTCTTTGATTAACATGGGAAAACCTCCAATTTTTATTTTAAACGTGCTTTTTAAAGCTGACTCCTGTGCTTAGTTACGCATCGCAAACGATCGACTTCGTCGCTCATTCACGACGCTAGACTAACGCTCAGAGTCAAACCGCTTTAAACGCACTTTGCACTCAAACGTGCTTTTTGAAACATATTCCTGCGCTTAACGCTATTTGCCAAACTAGCGATTCCATCGCTAATTCGTCAAATCAGGTTAATGCTCAGAATATACCCGTTTCAAACGCACTTTTATAAGAACATTGCGCCTAATACCAATACCCCTAGGATAATCCGATACCAACCGAAAACCTTGAAGTCGTTTTTCTTGATGTAACCCATCAAGAACTTGATTGAAATGATTGAAATGATGAATGAGACGACCATCCCGACCAATAAAATAATTGATTGATCACCAGTAAAGGTATTGCCTTGGTAGAAGAACTTCCCAATCTTCAAGATGCTGACCCCAATCATCGTTGGAATTGCCATGAAGAATGAGAATTCAGCCCCAACAAAACGTGATGTCCCAATTAAAATCGCCCCTAAAATCGTTGCGCCTGAACGTGATGTCCCAGGAATAATTGATAAGGCTTGGAAACACCCAATCCAAAAGGCGGTTAACCAAGGTAACGTATTTAAATCTGCAAATTTGGGTGTGCGTTGTTTATTGCGATTTTCAATAACGATAAATAAAATACCATATAAAATTAACATACTTGCGACAACCCAGTTTTGCATTAAATGTTCGTCCATCCAATCATTCAATGGGAAACCAATAATCACTGACGGAATAACCGCCAAAATAACCTTAAACCATAAAGTCCATGTTTGCTTTTGCTCTAATTGATTCTTCTGCGGTGAAAATGGGTTCAATTTATGGAAGTATAAGACGACAACGGCCAAAATCGCACCGAATTGAATGACGTAATTAAACATATCCATAAAGGCTTTTGATTCGCCCATTTTTAAAACACTACCTACTAATACTAAATGGCCCGTTGAACTAATCGGTAACCATTCCGTAAAACCTTCGACAATCCCTAAAATAATTGCCTTAATCACATTTAAAGTTAACACAATCTCCATCCCTCCATGAAACGTAGTCGTTCTCTAGTATACTAATTTCAAATCTAGAATGCGACTTAAATTAGAAGTTTAAGGTTTTTTTATTAAAATTAAACACAAAAAAAGACCGCCAAATCACGGCCTTTTGCTTATTTTTAGAGTGTTGTTTCATCAAAATCAAACTGGCGTTGCGCTAAAACAGCACTAAAATCAGCTGGCACCGGGCTTTTCACCGTAATTGTTCGTTCTTCAAATGGATGATAGAACGTCAATTGGCGGCAATGAAGTGCTTGGCGCGGCAATAAATCATCAGATTCACCGTAGAGGTTATCACCAATTAGCGAGTGGCCTAACGATGCAAAATGGACCCGAATCTGATGTGTCCGGCCTGTTAGTAACTTCAATTTAACGAGTGTGGCGCCATCACCGTGAGCGGCTTGCCAATATTCGGTCAATGACCGCTTACCACCTTCGCCGACCACCCGTCGCATGTAGAATTCTTCCGAGCGTTTAATCGGACGATCAATCCACGCATGTTGCGGTAAATCCTCGCGCATATCCCCACTGGCAATTGCGATATACGTTTTTTGTAATTCTTTCGACTGTAACTGTCGATCCAACAAACTATGCGCAAAACCATGCTTAGTGAACATCATCAAGCCGCTCGTATCACGGTCCAAACGCGTGACGACATGAACTGCAAGACTTTCAGCTTGTTCATCAATCAAATACTGCTTCACAAAGTTGGCCATCGTATTATTCGGATGGTTGGGAGCCGGTAGCGAAGCGACAAAGGCCGGTTTATCAACAATCAGAAAATGATCATCTTCATAGGCAATTTTTAAATCACCCTTCACAGGGATCACGTGTTCCACCGCAACTTCTGGCGCTAGATAAACCGTCACCACATCATTTTGAACTAGTCTAATATTGGTATGGGCTTCCTGACCGTTCACTAAAATCTGCCCACCTGAGAATTTAATCTTCGATAGCTGACTCCGAGAAATCTCATGTCGTCTTAAAAAATTGCGTAAAATGCAGCCTTCGCTGTCTGTGTATTGCCACTCAAATTTCATGTTTTGACCCAATAAATGCATCTTCGACGCGATCCCAGAAATGGGTGTGTCGGTAACGTGCAAATTGTATTCTTTCTTTTGCAATTTTAAATTGCATTGATTCAATTGGTCGATCCTTAAACGTAAACTGATCAATCGTCACAACGTAATCGCTGGTGCGTGAAGGTTTTAAAAGTAACCACTCATCAGAAGGCAACACAATTGGTGCGGCCAGTGTTCGGTAAACACGATTATTAATCGACGCAATTTCAGTCAATTGCATCGCTTCTAAGCGTGGATGCAAGACCGCCCCACCAATTGATTTTCCGTAAGCCGTTGAGCCAGTTGGTGTCGAAACACATAGGCCGTCACCACGGAAACTTTCAAAAAAGTTTTCTTTGATATAAACATCGGTCCGCAAGGTTGCCGCATAACGCCGCAACGTCACTTCGTTCAACGCCAAGAAGTGTTGCACTTCATTGGTATCGGCGTAGGTAATCTTAACCTCGAGTAACGGATAACTAATACTCTGACCCAAATCTTCTTGTAAAGCGACTACTAAATCATCAACTTCAAAATCCCGCCAATCCGTATAAAAGCCCAGGTGTCCTGTATGAACCCCGATAAAGCGGATTTGATCTAGCGCATCAGCATAGCGGTGAAAAGCAGATAGTAACGTCCCATCGCCACCAACTGAAATCACCACTTCTGGTGTTTGTGCGTCCATCGTAAAACCGTTGTTAATTAACTTATTGGTTAGTTTATCAGCCACTTGTCGAGAAGAGCTGCCGTCATTGCTATATACCGTTATTCTCAATCTGGGGCATCTCCTTCAGAATCGTTTTCAGTCGCCTTTTCTAAAGCACTCTGCCACTTACCGTATGAAAAGAGCTGTTGTGCTTCTTGAATTTCTTCGCGAATTTCAGACATTTCTTTATCTAACATAAATGACGCTTCGGCTGCCCGTTTTAAACGTGCCTTCAATGTTTCAGGGAATTCCCCTTGGTATTTATAATTGAGTGAATGTTCAATCGTTGCCCAAAAATTCATCGACATTGTCCGAATCTGAATTTCTGCCAAGATTAATTTTTCACCGCTGATCAGTTGCACTGGGTATTCAACCACAATGTGATATGAGCGATAACCACTGGGTTTAACGTTTGAAACGTAGTCGCGTTCCTCGATAATCTTCATATCGGTTCGTTGGTGTAATAAGCCCACAATTTCGTGGATATCTTCTACGAACTGACACATAATCCGTAACCCAGCGATATCTTGCATATCTTGTTCCAATAAATCCTCTGTGATATACCGTCGCTGCATTTTTTCTTTGATACTATCTATCGGTTTGACCCGGCCCGTTACAAATTCGATTGGGGCATGTTCATTATTTTGTTGATATTGTTTACGCATACCACGTAATTTTATTTTCAATTCACTAACGGCTTGTTCATAAGGCATCAGGAATTTTTTCCAATTTTCGACCATAATAACCCCTCATTCAATCTGTCACATACAGCATTATTTTAACATATATTGGAAAAGAATAGATAGAATTCCTCCCAAATCAAATACAATTACAAGTTTTCAAATTTATGCTAGGATAGTCTTATTCTCAAAAGGCAGGTTATTAAATGACACAGACCATTGAACGTGAATTTAAAGTCAGTCTCACTGAACAACAATTCAATCAACTGCGGGCCGCCTATTCATGGCCGACACCTTTTACCCAGACCAATTATTACTACGAGCTACCGCAAAATGGTTTGTATCAGCAACATATGGGGTTGCGCACTCGCCTCTACCAAGAACAGGCAGAACAGACCTTAAAAGTACCCCAGACTGGTGCGACACGCACCCTACTGGAAATCACCGATACAATACCGTTAGCCACTGCACAGCAATTGATTGCGCAACAAACCATTCAGCCCGATCAACAAATTGCCAAGCATCTAGAAACAATCGGGATTGATTGGGCGCCCCTTTTCATCTGGGGTCAAGCAACCACTAAGCGTCAGGTTTTAACACTGCCTAGTGGTCGCCTGACATTAGATCAAACAACCTATCCGGATCAGACGGCTGACTATGAATTGGAACTGGAATTTAACGATATGATACTCGCCCAACCTTTCTTTCAAGACATCGTTGCGCGTTTCAAATTAACACAAACTGCACCACTCAACAAGATTCAACGTGCTAAAAATCATCAAAGCTAATTAATTGCAAATCCAAAAAAATTTGTTAAAGTAAGACAAGAGCTTTCAATACGAGACTTAAGTTTGGGGGAACCATTTTGTTAGAAGTGTTTTTATATATTAACCCGATCGGCCAACGTTGCTTGCAATCCGAAAAGGCACTTTTAAAAATTATTGACGAGGCTGATATGAACATCCATTTCAAGTTCATACCCGTCCTCAACTTACAAAACGTTGAACGTTACATGCAATTTCAAAATTTAAATCGACGTGACTTAGACTTAAGAAATCACGTCTTTAGTACCATCTACGAAGCGGTCCTAGCTTATAAAGCAGCGACCTTCCAAGGTAACAAGAAGAGCCAAGCATTTTTAATGCAACTCCAACAAGTTTTTCAACAACCTGATACTACCCTTGATACTAAATTAGTTCTAGAAATCGCTGAAAAGGCCCACTTAGATACTGAAATGTTACTTGAAGATTGGCACAGCGATTTAACTAAACAGGTTTTTGATTCCGACCAACAACTAGCCTGTGAAATGAACATTAAGATGACACCTTCCGCAGTTGCCTTTGACTATTCTAAAGATGACTCAGAAGCCGGCTTATTAATTGAAAATTGTGACTCTTACGACCTCTTGAAAGAGGTTTGTTCTCAGGGAGTGAGTCCTGAAGACACGTACCAAAAATTACAAAAACATAAAGCTAATGTGACTAAAATCGCCTTTCGCGTACTGTCGTAATCCGTCATTCAGCACTAAATAAGCGCTCAAGATTTTAAACAGTCTTGGACGCTTATTTTTTAGCCCGCAAAGCCTGTTGCAGCCTGCAGGTTGACCAATCTCGAAAAGCTTGTTGGCCAATTAACGGTTGATTTAAGGTGGGACAAAACTGCGAAAATGTGGTTACGGGTTGCTCAGCCAGCCACCACTTTAAGCGACTTTCAAACTGATTCTGCTGATAAAGTGGTGGCACTACCGATTGATAAAAACACCAATCAGGGGCTTTTTGGAGTAACGTTCCTTGTTGGTAACAAAACTGTTGCAAGCGGACGAAGCGCTCATCACGTAGCTTTAGTCGTTGCATCAGCCGCGCTCGTTGCCAATCAATCGGCATATTTTGAATATTGATTGGTTTTAACAAACGATTTTTACTTAAAAATGCGACTAGTTGACGCGGTTTAAAGTATTGTGTCCGCCACTGATAACCTTGAAATTCAAGCGCAACGACGTGATGTTGCAAGACCCAACAGTGCAATTGCGTGCTGTAACAAACTAGATAAAAGCCCCATGCCGGGCAATAATTTAAAAAAGCCAATTGTTGCCGACTAAGATGGCGGGATTTAAAACGGAACCGATCACCAACTATCCAAGTGACCGCCAAACCACTTGCATGATACCCCTGCGTTCGTTTTAACAATTGTGTGGGCGTCAACGGACTACACTGATACTCAATCACTTGTGACTCACAATTGGGCTTTGTTAAATAAACATCGGCCCTCTGCTCAGGATTAACAACCAACTCAAAATCTGCCTGCCACCCCAGCGCATTAGCAAGTGCTGCAATCGCCACCTTACCAGTTTGATGGGCGTCACTTTCACCGCCGCCACCCACCACTTTAGTTTGATGCGCAAAATAAGGAACAGTCTGCTGACCGCCCTTGAGCTGAACAGGCTTTTGGCACCGCGGGCAAAAATACTGACCGCTTCCAAGTAAGACGGCATCTCCAGCAGACACCAACTGACCAGCAAGATTCAAAGCCATTTTCATCAAAACACCCCAAGAAAAAATACGCAAAAAAGCCAGTTGATTATTCATCAACTGGCTTTTTAATTAATCTTTAAAATAGTAACGTGTTAATTCCAAGGCGCTATTTTCCATTACTCTCTGACCATATTCACTTAAGAAATCAGCGGTGTAATTTGTTTTATGACCAAATTCATTAGCGACCGCTAAATCATCTTGGACAAACGTTTCCGTTGTATTTTCTAAGAAGAACACTAGTTGCGCGTAATATTGATGTTTGTAAACAAAAAGGTTTGAAACACCACTTTCAATGTGCAACTGTTGGGCAAGTGCAATCCAATCTTCAAATGTATCAAAGCCTAAAACAACTTGTTTAGTTGGGTTATCCGCTTGATTTAAATAAGATTCGATTTCGTCTTCTTCTTCGTCATCCTCAGAAGAGGCCGTATCCCGCTTCAATAGTTGATCCTTAATATACTCTGTAATACCGTCTTTTCCCTGAACCATTTCTGATTGTGCTTTGTTCAAATCAAGATTAGATAAATTCTTACTAATTAATAACTCTAACCCCTGTTCATTAGGTAATACTTGGAAAGTAACCGCATCATTATTAGCGAAAACGTGATCTTGATCAACTTCTTCTAGAATTGAATAGAAGAAGCGCTCGATTTTTTTATGATTACTCAATAAATCAAGGCCAGTAATGCCACGTTCTTCTAGATCATCATTTTCCAATAAAATACGAATTGTGTTTTCATCGATTTTTTCCATTCTCATGGGACAACGCCCCTTTCTATTGGGCTATTTAAATAGCCTGCACAGTATCCTACTCTTTGCTTTACCATACCAGTATCGGACACAACATTCAAGTATCAAACCATTTCCATTCAAAAAAAGATAATGATTTCGTTTGCTACTAAAAAAGTCGAGGTATCCACCTCGACTTTTTTTAGAATCCTGCCATTAATTGTGCTTGTTGTAATTCTAGTGCGCGCACTTCGCGTGGTAAGAAACGACGAATTTCATCTTCGTTGTAACCAACTTGAAGTCGTTTTTCATCCAAGATAATTGGTCGTCTTAATAGACCAGGATTTTCTTGAACAAGATCTAATAATTCATTAACAGATAAATCATCAATTTTAATATTTAGTTGTTGGAAAATCTTAGAACGTGTTGAAATAATTTCTTCAGTGCCGTCCTCAGTCATTCGCAAAATGGTTTTAATTTCATTTTTATTGAGAGGCTCCGAAAAAATATTGCGTTCTTTAAATGGAATGTTATGTTCCTTTAACCACGCACGAGCTTTACGACAAGATGTACAACTTGGTGAAGTATATAATGTAACCATATGTCTCTCTCCTTTACCTTTTATGAGAGCGGCTATGAAATAACCCATCTCCGTCTCATTCTCTCTCTTACAAGAACTTATTATACGCGAAACGACCAGCAAAAACTAGTTAATTTCCTTAATTTCTAATTAAATATTAATCTTTCCTATTAGACTAATAGTTCAATTATGTTCAATAAAAGCGTTTCAATCCACTCATATCACACTTTGAGCTTATTGCCCCTTTTAAAAATTTATCCTTACCATTTAAAAAAAATTATACCAGCGTATCGTTCTCATGATATTTAACTTATTTTTTGTAAGCTAACAACAAGACCTATTCTAACCTAGTCTATTTTAATTGTCAAACCCTGTTCGGCAATTGTGACTGGAATTGTCGTTATCACTGTTTTAGCTTGTGCCAATAAAGTCTCTGGTGTGACAGCTTGTGGTAAATGCGTTAGCAATAATTGTTTAACGCCGCTAATCTGTGCAAGGTTCGCTGATTGCGTCGTCGTCATGTGCGCCATTTTCCCTGTGCGATCAGCTAAGAAGTTAGTGTCAGTCATCAATAAATCAGCACCCTGACAGAACTCAGCTAACCCTGGGAAGTAGGCCGTATCTGCTGTAAAGACTAAAACCTTGCCGGTTGTTTCTTCTTCAATTCGAACGGCAAAGGCTGGTACTGGATGTTCAGTCCGCTTAAACGTGACTTTCAATGGTCCGAGTTGCAACGTAGTATCTTCTTGATAACCAAAACCTTGCGTTACATTTGGTAAGGTTAGGCTACCAAAGTGCAATGGATCTTGTAAATGCCCATAGATTGGCAAGATGGGTTCTTTCTTTTGACCTGCTTGTAGTTGCCAGTAATATTGTAAAACGCCGACATCTGCGATGTGATCGTGGTGATAATGCGTCAACAAGACGGCATCTAATTGGAGTGGATCAAGTTCTTTTTCGAGTGCCAAGAGTGCGCCGCTCCCGCAATCGAGTAATAAATGATAATCGCCACTCGTTAAGAGATAACTACTTGTGCCGACCCCCGCGTATGGATAACCGCCATAATAACCTAAAACTGTTAATTCCATTTTAATGAACCACCTTTCTATCTTCCTCTATAGTAGCTCACTAGCCAATTATATTGCACCCTTGTTTTTAAATATTTAGCGTTTTTTAAGCATCAAAAAAGGATTGGCATGTTAGCCAATCCTTCTTTACTATTGAATAATTTGAATGCGTTGTTGCTTAATATCTTGGTAAAAGGCCGTCACACTGACGATTAAATATGGATAAAACCAGATAAAACCGATGCCAGCCGTCAAGTAGACTAACAATTCCCAGCCAATGAATGATAACCCTAATCCTAATAATTTCAACCAGTGCCCTTTTAAGATGAGTACTGACAAGGATAGTAGCATCCGCATTGAAACCTGTGGAAAATCAAATTTGATCAACACTAAGATTTGATAGTACATCAAAATTAATGGTTGCAAGAAGGTGATTGCTAGAATCACCAACAAGAATGCCAAAACAGTCGTATATTGTTTTGGATTCTGACTAATCTGCATAATATAAGGTGCCATTGATGTGATGCCATTATACGTATAACGGAAAACCCGTTGCCAGCTGATTAACTGGTGAAATGGTGCTAAACCAATAAATGTTAATGCCCAATTTAATAATTGTTGAATGAAGTTTAAGATAATCAGATGCGTATAAAACGGTGGTCGGAACAATACTAATGTATCGCTGAGACGCGTTTCTTTTTTGATTGTTAATTTATACGCCGCTAAGAAAACAGCGTTTAAAAAGACAAAATAAAATAAATAGTTGGCAAACGTATTTAACATTTGATAACCAAATGAATTTGTCTCGAATAAGCTTTGCAACAGCGTATCGGTCCCCATTTCGACTAATAGCCAGATAATCACTAAGGTTGCCATCATCTGCCAGTGGCCTTTTAATAGTTGCCGCGCAGTTGCACGATAAGTTCTTAATTGCAAAAAATTTTCCTCCGAGCTTAATATAGTGCATCGTCATTTAACGGTATATTGACGATGCGATTGTAGATTTCGGCAGTTACCAGATAGAACACAAAATAAATCATAATGAAAATGCCGCACACAATATAGACTAATTGTAACCCAGGATTATCCAAAAACAAACTCAATAATCGAATCGCAAAAATCGCGTGCAAGGTCCCCAGAATAATCGGCAATAAAAAGATAATCAGAATTTGGAAATAAATCGTGCGTTTGATTTCCGAATAAGTCATGCCAATTCGTTTTAAGGTTTTATACTGTAAAATTTCCTCTTGGGCTTCCGATAATTGTTTCAACATAATGATACTCCCAGTCGCCAACATAAACGTCAATGCGATAAATAAGGCGATGTACATATAAAAGCCAAAGTTAGCATTCGACCGATCTTGATTGGGTTTGCGTAATAATAAATCAGCACGGACAAAACCACTTCGTTCTTCTTTAGTCGTCACTCGATAGCGTTTAAAGCCATTTTCATTTCTAACAGCTGTTAGATAGCTCCGCTTTTTCGTATCTTGTGAAAGCTTAAAAAACGACTTCATCAGTTTTTTATCGCGTCGTTGCTTAGGCGTTAGATCAAGCGCATAGACATGGTCAATAGTAGCCGGCTTGATTTGATCGTAATATTGATCTGGCACAGCAACCATATTCAGTGAGCCGTAAAAATTAACCGATACGCCATTTGGAAATAACCGCCGAAGATGAATAATGCGGAGCTGTGGTAACTCCGGTTGTTTAATCTGCAGAGGAATTCCTTGTTGATTGGCATGCGCTAACCGTTTATGATGTGGCATCTTAATCATCGTTAGCGGTAAATCAATCATCGCAATCGCCTCATTAGGCCGTAATGGCGTTGCTGGAAGCTTAAATTGTCGAGCCATCAACGCATTATATCGCGATAATGGTAAAACGCCAGTAGCGCCAGCACGCGTCATTGAATCACTTAACAAGGGCGTTGCCAGTTCAAATTGGGCATCGACAATTTTATAGGTAGTCTCTGTGATTTTTTTCGGTGTAACCTGATGCGCCCGTAAAATTTGTTCGACACCCTTTTTTTGATATTTAGAATAAATAATATCTGCGGGAATATTTTCACGCAATGTCTTTTGGCTAAATGTATAGATCATCGCTGCGCTCCCCAACGCTGTAATCGTCACAGCGCTTAGAATGGTAATCATCCACAATGTTTTCGCGTTTTTCTTAAACCGATAGCTCAGATTCGTCACACTCAATAAATGTGTGCCCCGATAATAGAGTCGTTTCCAATGGCGTTCAATTCGGAGCCAAATCTGCGTATACGCTTGGAAAAAGGCAAGTGTCCCGATGACTTCAAACCACAAAATGGCACCCAAATACCCCGCATCAATACCATAGCCATAACGCCGTTCAAGTTCGGGCATCAGCACTAAAATACGTTCCGCTAAATAATAACCACTGATAATCAAAACAATGCCAATTATTCCCCAGATGGTTGTTAACCAATTAGGGCGCCGTATTTTGCGGCTAAATTCGGTAGGGTGTAATAAATCGACCAGTTGATAGCGAAAAATTAAACTACTATTTAATAGGCCAGTTAATAAGAACAGCAAACCGAAAGTAATCGTCGTCTGCTTAATAGCTCCCCAGGAGATTAAAAACGGGATTGCGACACTGATGCCCATCATCCGTAATAGTAACATCCCAAATAACTTTGATAAAAAGATTCCGAAAAACAGACCAATCAACAGTGCAATCGTTCCGATTACTAAACTTTCGGCGAAGAATACCACACTAATCTGCAGACGCGTAACACCTATCACACTTAGCATTCCGATTTCTTGCCGCCGTTTCTTCATAAAAAATAGATTGGCATACGCTAGGAAAAAGGCCGCAAATAAAATGATAATGATGCTGGCAATTTGAATCGTCCCACCAAAAATTAAGCGTTCACCCGCCGATTTTAGTTTAGACAACACTGGATCAGTTTTGATAGCTGTAAAACAAAAGTAAACAACAATCGCCATAATACAGGCCATCAAATACGCAGCGTAATCGCGGGCCCGATTAATGGTACTTCTAACGAGGAGTCGTAACAGCATTGTAGCGACCTCCCCCACCAATTGTCGCCTGCATATCAATGATTTGATTAAAGAACTGTTGTCGATCGCCACTGCGGACAATCTCAGAAAATAACTGACCGTCCTTGATGAAGAGAATCCGCCGGCAATAACTTGCCGTAAACGCATCATGCGTTACTAATAGAATCGTCGTCTTCTCCTGATGATTAATTTCCGTTAGATACCGCAAAAGTTCGGTTGCCGATTTTGAATCCAAGCTCCCTGTTGGTTCATCAGCCAACAATAAAGTAGGATTGGTAATCATCGCCCGACCACACGCGACCCGTTGCCGTTGCCCGATTGAGATTTCATCTGGATAGCGGTCTAATAGGCCCCCAATCCCGAGAACTTGTGTCACTTGGGCGAGTCGCTTTTCGATTAAGGCGACGCTCATCTTATCTAACGCTAACGGTAACAAAATATTTTCCCTAACTGTCAGCGAATCCAATAAATTAAAGTCCTGAAAAATAAAGCCTAAATCATGTCGTCTAAAATTGGCTAACTTAGCCTCACGCATTTTCGTCACAACTTGATTTTTGATCATTACTTGCCCATGTGTTGGCCGATCAATCGTCGCAATCATATTTAAAAGCGTCGTTTTACCAGCACCAGAAGGTCCCATGATGCCGACGAACTCCCCTTCTTCAATCTCAAAGGAAATATTATTTAACGCATTCACCAGATTAAACCGATGGCCATAAACTTTAGAAACTTGTTGAACGGCTACCACTGTCATTTTGTCACACTCCCGAATTAACTTGCTTTACATTTTAGCAGAGTTTTACCAAAAAACCCATTTAATCAGACCTTAGTTGGTTGTCTTTTAACTTAAAAATCGGTACTATGAACTTAATTATGTCTGAGGAGCGCTTATTATGTTTGAAATTATGATTGTTGAAGATGATCCTACAATTGCTAACTTGATTGCTGAGAACTTAGAGAAATGGCAGTTAAAAGCCATTATCCACGATGATTTCGATACCATTTTTGACCGTTTTTTAACGGATAAACCCCACTTAGTCCTACTAGATATCAATTTACCCGTCTATGACGGTTTCTATTGGTGTCGTAAAATTCGTGAAGTGTCTAAAGTGCCAATTATCTTCATCTCTAGCCGCAGTACTAATATGGATATGGTGATGTCAATGAACATGGGTGGCGATGATTTTGTTAACAAGCCCTTTTCAATGGAAGTCTTAATCGCTAAAATCAATGCGCTTTTACGCCGGACCTATAACTATGTCGATCAAAATACAGACGTCATCGAACATAACGGCCTTCTAATTAACTTACAAAGTGGTGGGGCTCAAGTTGGTGATACTGTCGTTGACCTCTCTAAAAATGAATATAAGTTACTCCAATTTTTGATGCGCCAACACGGTCAAATTGTCAGTCGTGAAAAACTCCTACGGGCGTTATGGGACGACGAACGTTTTGTCGATGACAATACATTAACCGTCAATATCAATCGGCTGCGTAAAAAAATCGAACAAGCCGGTCTAGAAGACTATATTCAAACTAAAATCGGCCAAGGCTACATCATCCCATAAGGAGTAATTATGACCTTTAAAAAATTTATTCGTGATCATCTATTTCACATCGTATTCTTCTTTGGTGGCATGTTTGTCTTAGACATCGTCTTATGGCTAGATCCCCATATGCGCCTGGCCAAAGAAACCTTGATGTACCTCGATTTCCTATTAACGATTTTCTTTTGCGCCTTCTTGATTGGCCTTTACCTCTACCATCGTAAATGGTTTCGAACAATTCAAATCCGCCTCAACGCTAAAGAAGATGCCCTCAATTGGCCACTAACCGGCGCTACTTCGGCTGAAAAACAGTACTTTCAAAAATACGTTAATTCGCTATTAGACTATCATCAACAAAGCATCGAACGTTTGATGCACGCTCAACAAGATCAAAAAGACTTCATTGACGGCTGGGTTCATGAAAGCAAAGTGCCACTTGCTGCAACGCAATTGTTGGTTGAATCGATTGAAGATCAAATCCCAGAGGAGAAATTTAATCAACTGACCGACGAGCTCGTACAAATCGAACACTACGTCGAACAAGTTCTCTATTATTCTCGTCTTGATAGTTTCTCTAAAGACTACTTGGTCCAAGAATATGCTTTGAAACCCCTCATCAACCAAACGATTCGTCAAAATCGAAACTATTTTATCCAAAACCGGATTCAATTCAAATTAACTGGTGAGGAGCAAACCGTACTGACAGATGCAAAATGGTTAGTCTTCATCCTGAATCAAATCGTCTCCAATGCTTTGAAATACACGCCTCAAAACGGGCAAATTACAATTGATTTGGCGCATGATGAACAGGGTGTCTGGCTCAGTGTCAGCGATTCTGGTATCGGTATTCCCGCTGAAGATTTACCGCGCGTCTTCGATAAAGGCTTCACTGGGCAAAATGGGCGTCAATCCAATCAGCGCTCAACTGGCCTAGGCCTCTATCTCGCTAAATCGCTAAGTAACAAGCTTGGCCACGAACTTTATGCCAGCTCAACGCCCGGAAATGGTGCGACTTTCAAATTACTCTTTCCCTTTTTAAGTTACTATAATGATCCAGACGGTGAACGTTTGATGGGCAAAGAAAATCATTTTAGATAAATATAACCGGCTAGTTCCCCTTTTTGAAGGTGGTACTAGCCGATTTTTTTATTCACTGACTCATGCAACTGTTATAATAAGCACATTAACCAGCGAAAGGAACCAACACATGCGCAAAACAATCACCTTAACCCTCGCTTCACTACTCTTGCTTACCGGCTGTGGTGTTCAAGCTAAAAAAACGACCCAATCAACCAAAAGTACGAAAGAAGCAACCATCACTAACGTCAAACCAACCACAGAAAAAATCATCCAAGGTGCCACTCAAACTTGGACCTTCGGCAAAAGGGTTGGTTCACAACAAACAACCAAAGGTGTGTCTGAGCAATTAACCATCTCACCGACCACCAGAAGCGATGCCCAAATTAACTGGACAACCGGCCAAGGTCAAATTTCTGGTAATACAGTGGTCTACAATCAAGTATCGTTTAAAAACTGGTCTCGGAAAACACGACAAAGCGTTACTAAAGAAGGTCAAGATGATCTTCACTTTATGTCGGTCACTCAAATTAACCAGACACTCAAAAAATTAGGTGCCAATTTCAAAATCGGTAGTTTAAATGATCTGATTTATCTAGAAACAAAGACTAAAACGATGGTTCTTTCTGAAGCGGTCATTGCCAAAGACGACCACCTATACACTATTAATATCGAATACATTACGACTGATCACACCCAAACCCTAGAACGTGGTGAAGTCTTCAATAGTACCGCAACCCAACAAAAAACAACGCAAGTCCCCTTAACGCAGTTAAATGGTACTTGGACTGCAGCCGGCACAACGGCCAGTGCTAACGATAGCGGCAAAGTACTCGTCAAAGACGGCTACCTCTATCAACAAAGCTATGACAGTTATGAACGCTCCGCAATTCAATCGCTGGCTTCCGAATCGGCCGCCACCCTTAGAAAAAGCGCGATGTTCACCGATCAGCAAAGTTCTGCAGCCAAAGCTGGCTACCAACTCACTGGTAAATCAGTTGCCAGTGGCGATAGTATTGGGTACCTCTACCTCTTTGTTAACAATCAAAAATTAGTTCGTATTGGCGAAGGTCTTGCGACCGACTACCAAAAAACAAGCGACCAAGTCTCTGAAAAAGAGTTACCGCAACAAAGTATCACGATTTTCAAGCAAATGGATGCTAAATATCCTGGCGAGGTTGCTTCAACAATCACCACTAAAGCGGATGCTCCAATCATCGGTATGAGCGCTAGTATCAACTATTTGACGGATGTTACTGCCGGTCAAATTACGGAAAATAAATCAGTTACAAACTAAAAAAAGGAAGACGCTAAGCGTCTTCCTTTTTTATTAGGCAGCTTCTTGTTGTTCACGGGCTGCTTCTTCTTTTAATGCCATTGATGTGGCAATCTTGATAAATGGCAAGTAGATAATCGTTGAAACGAGTAAGTTAACTGCGGCTAAAACCCCGCCTTGCCAACTAACAGTTGCCATAATCCCGCCGATAATTGGTGGTGTTACCCAAGGTGGCATGATGGTTGCTGCTGGCACTAACCCTGTGCTCGTTGCAAAGTAAGCAATTGTCACTAAGACCATTGGTGTCACAATATATGGAATGAATAGAATTGGATTTAATACAATTGGTAAGCCGAAAGTTAATGGTTCGTTGATATTGAAAACGCCAGGTGCGGCACTTAAGTTACCAACAACCATGTATTGTTTGTTCTTACGGCCAACTAACCAGATAGCGAAAATCAAACCTAATGTTGCGCCTGTACCACCCAAGTTAACAAATGAATCAAAGAATGGTTTGTTAACGATGTAAGGGGCTACTTTACCAGCTTTAATCGCTGTGATGTTAGCTGTAATAGCAGGTGCATTGATAGTTTGCATGAATGGTTCGATCATGTTGGCACCGTGTAACCCGAAGAACCATAAGAATGGTGTAATGAATGCTAATAATAAAGCTGAAGGATAGCTGTTTGCAAGCCCTTGGAATGGTTCTTGAACGGCTTTGTAGAATGATGTCACGATATTTTCAATACCAAAACCTAATAAAATTGTTGCGAATAATGCAAAAATAGAAATGGTAATCATTGATGGTAATAAAGCAGCAAATGATTTAGCAACTGCAGGTGGTACCCCATCAGGCATCTTGATAACCAAGTGTTTGTTACCTAATAAGCGTCTGAGGATTTCAGTTGAAATCATTGCGACAATTAAGGCCACGAATAAGCCCATTGAATCCATGCCAGCCAAGCCACCAACAGCAAAGAAAGAACCTAATGCTGTGACGCCTGATGCTAGCGGATTAACATCGTAAGACTTACCTAAGTTATAGGCAACTAGGAAAACGATGAAGACAGACAAAATAGCAAATGTCCCGCTCCAAGCGTTCCCCCCAAATTTAGTCCAAATGTAAGCTTTGTCCGCGCCGGTACCAACTGTCTTTGAGAAAACACTATTCATAAAATTGGTATATGCCGGAATTGGTAAGTTATTGAGTAAGGTCGCAAAAGCACCTAAAATCATCAACGGCATTGTTGTCACAAAGGCATCCCGAATGGCAATTAGATGTCTTTGGTTCCCAACTTTAGCAGCAACTGGTAAGAATCGTTTCTCCATGAAACTGATAAATGAGTCCATAAATCTCACTCCCTGTCCTGTTATTTAAAAGCCTATATAATTGCTATTACAAGTATTATCATAACGGCTTATGTAAGCGTTGTCAAATGATAGCCATACTAAAAAGCTTAAATTAGGAAGGTTTTCACTAATAACCAAAAGAAGCACCAACTCACTTAAATCCTGAGTTGATGCTTCTTTTTTAATTTATACGGTATATACCATTCTCTTAAAATAAAATGTTATTTTTTTATTAGTGATGCATCGTTAATGGACTAATTTATCCCAAATAACGGGCTTACCAGCAACCAATGATTTCGGTACATCGATAATACGTTGGTTACTGCTGCCTCTAAATTGTAAGGTTAAATCCATCTTATCTTGCATAAAGCGACCATCCACTAGAATATCGATTTGCGATAACAATTCCAGTTTATCGGGTGACTCGAGCATTAATTCTTCCCAAGTATAACCCGTCCACGACCAAACGTCCTTAGTCTGTCCGTAGGTTTCATGGATGCGATCAACCAATGACAGGCACGTTTTTGTATTTAAGAAAGGTTCGCCCCCCAGTAACGTCAACCCTTGAACATACGGTTGGCCAAGATCATCAATGATTTGGTCCTCCAGTTCTTTGGTGTAGGGCCGGCCATATTTAAAATTCTGGGCAATTCGGTTGTAACAACCTGGGCAGGCAAATAAACAGCCACTAACATACAAACTACAACGGACACCTTCACCATCAACAAAATTAAATGGTTTGTAATCCGCAATATAATCCTGACTAAGTTCTTCAGACAACCATTCTTGTGGTGCTGGGTTCTTAGGCCCGCGTTTCGTATTTCCCATTGAACAAACTCCTCAACTCAAAATCGTTTATTGTCTTGCAACGTTATTATTATCATTACCAATCGTGATGTGCATATGTTTGACACGACTTGAAATTTCCTTATGACGGCCGTGAACCATTGGCCGTTGTTGTGGGTTACCTAAATAACCACAAGTCCGTTTAACAACGTCACACGTTGCTGGATCTGTGTTCCCACATTGTGGGCATTGGAAGCCCCGTTCAGTTGGTTTAAAGTCACCCTTAAAGCCACACTTGAAACATTGATCAATTGGCGTATTGGTGCCTAAATAGCCAACACGGTCATAAGCGTAATCCCAAACAGCTTCTAGTGCCTTAGGATTTTGACGTAGATTTGGATATTCACAATAGTGAATAAAGCCACCGGCACAATATTTAGGATAATCTTTTTCGAAGTCTAACTTTTCAAATGGGGTTGGCGCCTTGCGAACATCATAATGGAAACTATTTGTGTAGTATTCCTTGTCCGTAATGTTTTCGACAATCCCAAATTTTTGCGTGTCTTTTTGGCAGAAAGTATTCGTTAAACTTTCAGCAGGTGTGCTATAAACTGAGAAATGATAACCATATTCTTTTTCCCAATCAACACAGTGGTTATAGAGGTCCTTAACCACGTCTAACGTGAATTGCTTAGCAGTTGCATCCTTTTCCCAATCTGGGCCAAAGAAGGCTGCACCGACTTCATAGAGGCCAATATAGCCCAATGAAACTGTTGCGCGTGAATTCTTGAAAACTTCATCAACACTGTCCGTTTTCTTCAAGCGTTTGCCAAAAGCACCGTAACGATAAAGAATTGGGGCGTTTTCAGGTTTAGCTTCCTTAGCACGTTCCACTTTGAAGACGAGGGCTTCCTTGCAGACCTTCAAGCGTTGTTCTAAAATTTCCCAGAACTTAGCTTGGTCACCAGCAGCTTCAAGCGCAATCCGTGGCAAGTTAACTGTTACAACACCCAAGTTCATACGGCCACTGTTGACCTCTTGTCCTTGTTCGTTTTTCCAGCCTTGTAAGAAACTCCGACAACCCATTGGTGCCTTAAATGAACCTGTTAATTCAACTAACTTGTCATACATTAAAACGTCAGGGTACATCCGCTTAGTTGCACATTCAACAGCTAGTTGTTTAATATCATAGTTTGGATCAGTTGGGGCTAAGTTTAAACCGCGTTTAACAGCAAAAACGAGTTTAGGGAAAATAGCCGTTCTCTTTTCCTTACCTAAACCTTCAATTCTAATTTCTAAGATTGCTTTTTGAATGGCACGTTCCATCCAACTTGTCCCTAAACCAAAGCCAAGTGTCGTGAATGGTGTTTGGCCTTGTGATGAATATAAAGTATTGATTTCATATTCCAATGCTTGCATCGCATCATAAATATCTTTTTCAGTCTTAGTTTGTGCGTAAGCTGTTTGTTTGGCTTCGCCATCAATCCAGTTTTTAGCATCAGTTAAATGCTTATCATAGTTCTTCTGTGCAAAAGGTGCCAATAATTCATCAACTCGATCAGCTGAACAGCCACCATATTGGCTAGAAGCAACGTTGGCAATGATTTGTGACATTTGTGCCGTAGCTGTTTGAATTGAATGTGGTGCTTCAACTTCGGCGTTCCCAATCTTAAAGCCATGATTCAACATTTCTTTAAAATCGATTAAACAACAGTTCGTCATTGGACTGTATGGTTGGTAATCCAAATCGTGCCAGTGAATTTCACCTTTTAGATGCGCATTGGCAACCTTAGGTGGCAACATCTTAAGGCCCATTGCCTTAGCGACGGTGCCGGCCGTTAAGTCCCGTTGTGTGTTAAACACTTGGCTATCCTTATTGGCATTTTCATTGACTACGGTTTGATCCTTAGCCAATAATTTTTGAATCGTAAAGTTAATATCAGTTGCTTTATTGCGGGCAAAATCCCGTTGTGTCCGATAATTAATATATTCCTGGGCGATGTCATATTGATGATGTTCTAATAGTTTGTGTTCAACAATATTTTGAATTTCATAGATTTTAACGTCTTTATCAAACCGCGCACCGACTTCGCTCACGACGTCGGTTGCCACTGAATTTAAAATTTGATAATCAAGTGGTTCTAATTCATCCTTAACGTTTTTAGCAGCTTTAATGACTGCTTGTTCAATTTTATCCGCTGAAAAGGGTAAAATACGTCCGTCACGTTTGACGACTTTAATCTCTAAATCCATTTTTGGGTCTTGTTCTTCACGTATTTCCAACATTGCACCAGTCTCCTTAAAAAAATCACTATCCCCATCATAGACGAATTCAAGATGCCAAGCAACTATATATAGTGTATTAGACATTAAAAAAGGCGTATACCAACTGTATGTCGTATACGCCAATTGTGCACAATTTTTTCTTTCCCGCGCCCTTATCAGGATTAGCCTGACGAGGTTCAAAAAAGGATTGACAAGTTTGCTTAATTTTTTAATTTTAATGTCATCGCATTAATTGCCACGACAATTGTTGAAAGCGACATCAAGATGGCACCAATCGCTGGACTTAAAATTAAGCCCCAAGCGGCAAATAAGCCACCCGCCAATGGAATTGCTAAAATGTTGTAACCAGCTCCCCACCAAAGGTTTTGCGTCATCTTCCGACTAGTAGCATGTGCTAAATTCAAGAAATGCATGATATCGTTCGGATTACTCTTAACCAAAATCACATCTGCGGAATCAATTGCGACATCCGTGCCCGCACCAATCGCAATCCCAATATCAGCTCGCGTCAAGCTAGGGGCATCGTTGACACCATCGCCAACCATCAAGACCACTTCACCCTTTGCTTGGTAATCTTGTACAAGTGCTTCCTTATCTTCTGGCTTCAAATTGGCTTGAACTGTCATACCACCCAATTGTTGCGCCACCTTTTCGGCAACCTGTTGATTATCCCCAGTCAACATCACCGGTTGGATATGACGCTTTTTCAATGCCTTGATGAACGTCAGTGCTTCTGGTTTCAACTGATCCCCTTGCGCGACCAATCCTAAGACAGTTTGACCTTGAATTAGATAACTAATGGAATTACCTTTAGCCGCCAAAGTTTCAAAGGCTGCCGTATCAAATGCGATTTGCTTTTCTTGTAGATAATCGGCCGTAACGATTTGATAAGTTTGCCCTTCAATTGCGCCTGTCAGCCCGATTCCTTGAATCGTTTGTACATTTTCAGCTTGGGACATCGTAATTTTTTCAGCGTCATTATAAGCTAAAATCCCAGTTGCCAATGGATGACTTGAGTGTCGTTCCAAAGCACCCATATAAGCCATCAATTGAGTTTTTGACATCTCGCCAGTTGGTTGAACCGCATTGACCTTAAAAGCCCCTTGCGTCAATGTCCCTGTTTTATCCATTAAAACCATCGTAATTTGATCTGCCACTTCAATTGCTTGGCGATTACGAATTAATAAGCCGTTAGTTGCCGCAATCGCTGTACTTCGAGCAACAACTAATGGAATCGCTAAACCAAGTGCATGCGGACAAGCGATAATGAAGACCGTCACCATTCGTTCAAACGCAGTATTTAAATCAGCTAAGAAAAACCAACTGATAAAAGCAATAATACCAGCCACTAATGCTGCGTAGAAAAGGTATTTAGCGACCTTATCGGCCAACCCTTCGACCTTTGACTTTTCTTGTTGTGCTTGTTTGATTAACTTCATCACCTGCGCTAAATAACCACTCTCACCAGTCCCCTTGACTTTAACGGTTAATGTCCCGTCGCCATTGACTGTTCCACCAATTACTTGGTCGCCAGTCTTTTTAGCAACTGCTTTGGCTTCACCAGTCACCAATGATTCGTTCACCTGACTTTGACCATTCACCACAAGACCATCCGCTGGGACTTTTTCGCCTGCTGCCACCAACACGGTTTGGCCCTCTTGTAAATCCTTCAAATCAACAGCGTGTTGCTGACCATCTTGATCGAGGACTTGTGCTTGGCCAGGTAATAAGGCGGCCATCTTCTCCATCGCACTCCCAGCGCTCATAACGGCGTTCATTTCAATCCAGTGACCTAACAACATGATAACGATTAACGTTGCCAGTTCCCAGAAGAAATCCATCACGTGCGTTTGTGTTGCCAAGAAATGGTTGGCAATAAAAGCATATAAACTATAACCGTACGATACCGTAATCCCCATCGCAATCAACGTCATCATCGCTGGGTTCTTCTCGGCCAATTCGCCCTTTGCACCTTTTAAGAAAGGCGCACCGCCGTAAAAGAATAGGAAGGTTGCTAATAAGAGGACTAACCAATCCGATCCTGGGAACGTGGTTTGAAACGGTAATTTAATCCCCATAAAAGGCGATAATATAATAATCGGAATTGTTGCGACTAATGAGACCCAGAATTTCTGTTTCAAATTACCCATGTGCATCATATGTCCACCATGCATCATCATATCACCGTGATCATGATCCATATCATGCATATCGTGCATGTCCATTTCCCCCATCTCATGATCGTGCATCTCCATATCATCGTGTTTCATCGCTATTCCTCCTTTTCACAGTCACATTTATTTGGCAAACAGTCGCAAGCCACTTTTTCTGGTGCAGTAGCTGCTTTGGCTGTTAGTAGTTCTTGTAATTGTAAAATATCCGTCTGACTCAAAGTCGTTTGATCAATTAGAGCGGCTAACGTCTGCCCTTTTTTCATACCACACAAGTGTTCAAAAAGGCTCTGCGTCGCATTGTCCATCGCTTCAATTTCAGGAACGGTTGCCGTGTAATTAAAACGTCGCCCTTCCTTTTCTGTCTTTAAGAAGCCCTTTTTAACCAAACGGCCAATCAATGTTTTGATAGTTGAATCTTGCCAATCACGCTTTTGTTGAAGTAAATCAATTAAATCACGACTATTGACTTGCCCAAGTGACCAGACAATGCGCATCACTTCCCATTCGGAAGTCGTAATTTCATTTGTATTTTCTGCCATCTCGTTCACATCCTTTCGTTTACATTTGTAATCATGAGTTCAGTTTACAATCCAGAAACACTTCTGTCAATCATTAATACTTTTGGCTATCAAAAAAGGGTGTTAAGACAAAAGTAATTTTGTCTTAACACCCTTTAAAAAGTTTAAGCCTAACGATCTTTCATAAAATCTTCGACTAATTTTTGATTTTCTTCGTTACTTGTATTGACGTTAACAGCTGTTTCAACTAAATCAGTTAATTCAGTTGTGTCTAAACGTTTCATCAAACTACGAACTCGTAACACAGAAGTTGCGCTCATTGAGAATTCATCTAAGCCCATCCCGACAAGGAGTGGTGCCATGATTGAATCTCCGGCAGCTTCCCCACACATACCAGTCCACTTACCTTCTTTATGAGAAGCGTCAATGACGTTCTTAATAAGACGTAAGATTGCTGGATTATAAGGTTGGTAAAGGTATGAAACACGTTCGTTCATCCGATCAGCAGCCATTGCGTATTGAATCAAGTCGTTCGTCCCGATACTGAAGAAATCAACTTCTTTAGCAAATTGGTTAGCCAATACGGCGCTGGCTGGAATTTCAACCATCATCCCAACTTGTAAATCGTCAGATACAGTTTGACCTGCAGCAATTAATTTTGCTTTTTCATCTTCGAGAATCCCTTTAGCTTGACGGAATTCAGCAACAGTTGCGATCATTGGGAACATGATCCGTAACTTACCATAGTTAGAAGCACGTAATAAGGCGCGCAATTGTGTTCTGAAAATGTCATCACGATCTAAACTAATCCGAATTGCTCGGTAGCCTAAGAACGGATTCATTTCTTCTGGTAATGGTAAGTAAGGTAATTTCTTATCCCCACCGATATCCATTGTCCGCACAACAACTGGTTTGCCGTCCATACCTTCTAGGACTGTTTTATAAGCTTCAAACTGGTCATCTTCACTAGGTAACTCAGCTGAATCCATATATAAGAATTCTGTCCGGTATAAACCGATTGCTTCAGAGCCGTTTTCAAGGACACCAGCTAAATCTTTAGGTGTTCCGATATTAGCAGCAACCGTGAATGTTTTGCCGTCTTTAGTGACGGACTTTTCATTCTTTAGTTTTTCCCATTCTGCCTTTTGATCAGCAAAGGCTTGGGCCTTCACATCATATTCAGCAATATCAGCATCTGTAGGATCTAAAACAACATCACCATTAATACCATCGACAATTAATAAGTCGCCAGCTTTAACATCTTGTGTGACTGTTTCAGTCCCAACAATTGCAGGGATTTCTAAAGAACGTGCCATAATGGCAGAATGTGACGTCCGACCACCAACATCAGTTACAAAAGCCTTAACGAATTTACCGTTTAATTGGGCTGTGTCACTAGGTGTCAAGTCATGAGCAATCACAATTACTTCTTCATCAATTAATGCTGGGTTAGGGAGTGTTACCCCTAATAAATGACTGAGAACTCGCTTCGTAACATCTTTGATGTCAGCAGCACGTTCTTGCATGTATGCGTTATCAGTCATAGCCTCAAAAGTGGCCACGAATAAATCCGCGACCTCTTTCAACGCTTGCTCAGCATTAACCTTGTCATCATTGATTTTACCTTCGATAGCGCCGGTAAATTCTGGGTCTGCTAAAATCATCATGTGAGCGTCAAAAACTTGCGCTTCTTCTTCTCCTAATGATTCAGCAGCAATCTTCCGAATGGTCTCTAGATCACTCGTAGAATCTTGTAAGGCCTTATGCAAACGATTAATCTCTTTTTCTGAATCTGAAATAGTTGATTTCGAAAATGACAAATCGGGTTGCACTAACATGTAGGCTTTCGCAGTAGCGATACCATCACTGGCAGCAATCCCTGTTAGTTTAGTCATTATTCAGATAAACCTTCCTTTTTCATTGTTTCTTCAATTGCGTTGATTGCGTCTGCTTCATCAGCACCTTCAGCAGAAATTGTAACGTCTGCGCCTTGGCCAACACCAAGTGACATAACGCCCATGATTGATTTCAAGTTTACAGATTTACCTTTGTATTCTAAGTTGACATCTGAGTTAAATTTGCTTGCTGTTTGTACCAATAATGTAGCTGGACGTGCGTGGATACCTGTGTCTGCTACTACGTGAAAATCGCGTTTTTCCATGTTAATCGATCCCCTTTTATCTAATTATAGATTTATTTTGGCCGAAATAAGTAGTCACTGATGGTGTCTACCCTTTCGAATATTAAGATTACCATTTTTTGAAAAATACTACAACAGTTTCGCTAACAAAATTAATGGTAGTCTACACTATACCGCTTTCAGCACAGCGGTAAATCACCTGCCCATTTCGTTGGGCAGCGCCTACAATTTCTTTTCGATGGTCGTAATTGACCCATACTTTCTGAAAGTCTAAAAACTCATCATGTTCAACGACAATGGTTTCTTTTTCGTGATTTAACAAGGCATCCATCTCCGCTAAAAAATCTCTTGCCATCTGAATCACTCCTTTATCACGTCTAGATAATTATTTTTAATGACCCTCTTTTCATTTATTAAGTAGCGTCACTGCCTCCAATTGTACGCAATTTTGACCCACAAATAAAGTTTTATTTTCGAGTTCGATTACTTGCAACTTTTTTTAGAGATGATTATAATTTATTTAAGGTCAAAGATAGTCAAACAAACTTTGACGTTACATTTAATAGGCGAAAGGTTGTGACAGATTAAATGCTTTGTCAAAATTGTCAAAAAAATCCAGCAACAATCCATCTCTACACTAGCGTCAATGGTCAAAACCAAGCCATTAACCTTTGTCAAAACTGTTATCAAGCACTAAAGCAACAAGGAATGAGTGGTCAATATAATGATCCCTTTGGTTTTAGTAATCTTGATGAACTCTTCAATGCAATCAACAATCCAAACGCTGAACGCAATGCTGCTAACCAAGGCCCCCAAACACAAGGTGGCCGTAATGGCGGCGGTAACAACGGTCAAAATGGTGAAAGTCTACTCAGCCAATTTGGTGTGAACCTCACCAACCTTGCTAAGGGTGGTCAAATTGATCCGGTGATTGGTCGCGATAAGGAAATCGCGCGCGTCATCGAAATTCTCAATCGGCGTACCAAGAATAATCCAGTCTTAATTGGTGAAGCCGGCGTTGGTAAAACAGCCGTTGTCGAAGGTTTAGCGCAAAAAATTGCCGATGGCGACGTTCCTGCTAAATTAAAGGATCGCCAAGTGATTCGCTTGGATGTCGTTTCATTAGTACAAGGGACTGGTATTCGCGGTCAATTTGAAGAACGGATGCAACAGTTGATCACTGAGCTCAAACAAAATAAGCAGATTATCCTCTTTATTGATGAAATTCACGAAATCGTTGGCGCCGGCAATGCTGAAGGCGGCATGGATGCTGGTAACGTGTTGAAGCCAGCTCTTGCGCGTGGCGAATTACAACTCGTTGGCGCCACAACTAATAATGAATTCCGTCAGATTGAAAAAGACGCAGCCCTTGCACGTCGTCTTCAACCGGTCGCGGTCAACGAACCATCTGTTGACGAAACCGTTCTAATTCTCAAAGGGCTTCAAGATAAATACGAAAGTTATCACCACGTTCACTATACGGACGAGGCGCTTAAAGCAGCAGCGGCCCTTTCTAGTCGTTATATCCAAGATCGTTATTTGCCTGATAAGGCTATCGACCTTTTGGATGAAGCAGGCTCTAAGAAAAACTTGACGATTACCTTGATGGATCCTAAGGAATTAGAAGCCAAGATTAAATCTGCAGAAGCACAAAAACAAGAAGCCCTCAAACAAGAAGATTACGAAAAAGCAGCTACCTATCGTGATCAAGTCACACAGCTCTCTGAAATGAAAGCTAATAATTCAGTTGAAAAATCCCAAGAACCAACAATCACCGAAAAGGATATGGAAAAAATTGTCGAAGAAAAAACCCATATTCCAGTTGGCGAATTAAAGGCGCAAGAACAAGCTCAACTTAAAAACTTAGCGCAAGATCTTGAAGCACGTGTCATTGGTCAAGATACCGCAGTTGATAAAGTCGCTCGTTCAATTCGTCGTAGTCGAATTGGCTTTAATAAATCCGGCCGACCAATTGGCTCCTTCCTCTTTGTTGGCCCAACCGGGGTTGGTAAAACGGAATTAGCCAAACAAATTGCCAAAGAACTCTTTGGCAGTACCAATGCGATGATTCGCTTTGATATGAGTGAATACATGGAGAAATTCAGTGTGTCAAAATTGATTGGTTCACCTCCTGGCTACGTTGGTTACGAAGAAGCCGGGCAATTAACGGAACAAGTTCGTCGGAACCCTTATAGTTTGATTCTTTTGGATGAAATCGAAAAGGCTCACCCTGACGTTATGCACATGTTCTTACAAATTCTAGATGACGGTCGTCTAACCGATTCACAAGGTCGGACTGTCAGCTTCAAAGACACAATCATTATCATGACGTCTAACGCTGGACAAACTGATGCTGAGGCTAACGTTGGTTTCGGTGCAGCTGTCGCTGGCCAAACCCATTCAATTCTCGATCAGTTAACGAACTACTTTAAACCAGAATTCTTAAATCGTTTCGACGATATTATTGAATTCCAACCATTAAGTAAAGATAATCTATTAAAGATTGTCAGCTTAATGCTTGATCAAACTAACGCGATGATTGCCGATCAAGGCCTCCACATTGCTGTGACGGATGACGCTAAATCTAAATTAGTCGATTTGGGCTACAACCCTGAAATGGGTGCTCGGCCACTACGTCGTGTCATTCAAGAACAAATTGAAGACCGCGTTGCTGATTATTATTTAGATCATCCAGAACATAAGCAATTAAAAGCGCAGTTAAATGATGATCAGATTCAAATTGTGCAAGGATAATATCAAATATTAAGATTTATTATCATATTTTAAGATTAAATCCGTGTTATATAAATCGCTTTCAGTTATACTATTAGTAGGACTTAAATGATTAGGGAGTGATTAGTATGAGACTCATTAATATTACAAATTCTTATCACCGTTTAGTAACACAACAATTAGCAACCACTAAAGCCGACTATGTGAGCGTCTATTCGCTTGGCAAAACAACAGTCCTTTTCACCCGCTCATCTAAAACGCGTGAAATTCTTCTAAAAAATGACAAGCGACATATTCAACAAGCTGAAATTGATTTTGTACTCAAGGAATTAGTAGATATTGATTCAACCGACGATGTTGCAATCCTAAACGATGGCTCATTAGTTGAGATTACCATTCCAACCCCTTCTACTACCGCCTCTTAGACGGTTGAAAGCAGGCCACTACCGATAACTTTGGTAGTGGCTTTTTGTATGCAATCAAAATAATAGCAATTCGATATGGCATATCGTATAATACCCATTAAGCTTATTGAGGGAGGATTTTACGATGCAAACTGTTCAAAAAGGGCAACAAATTATTTGTCGTTTAGAAGTTGGCGATGAACTCATCACCGAATTGAAATATTTAGCCGCTACTTTACCGGACCAATTAGGTGCCATCTCAGGAATTGGTGCCTGCAATGATGTTACTGTCAGTATTTACTCACCAGACAGCGACAGCTACGTTGAAACGCGCAGCCAAGAACAGGTTGAACTCCTATCACTGAGTGGTAACGTTGAAAATGCGGATGGTAAGATTTCAACTCACTTGCACGCCAGTTTTGCCCGCTTAGACACAAGCGTTTTTGGCGGCCATCTTGAACGCGCCGTTATTTCAAGAACTGGAGAACTCGTCATCTCAATCGTCTCCCTTGCTGTTGGGCGTATCTTGCATCAACCAACCCAATTACAAGTACTCGATTTATCATAAAAGATGGTTAAAAGGGATTAAGGCAAATAAAATTTTTGCCCTAATCCCTTTTTTTGCTAGCCAAATTAGTAAGCGGATAATGATGCCCTCTAAGGTGCACGCTTTTTATTTAAAATTCTAGCCAAATTAGTAACGATTATAAACCACTCTTTTTCTAATTTATGATAGACTAGTATTAAGTAAATAACGTTCCACGAGGAGTCCGTATGAATTTTATTAACCTGATTCAATCGTTATTTAGACGGCGGCCAAAGCGCCCAACCATTCAACCAGAGACGCACTTTAATCAAGCTACTCCTGAACCAGAAAACACAAATCAATTCTTCGAGACAGCTGATGAATTTGAAAAAGAACCCCAAGCGCAGCAAACTGAACATTTTGTCACAACACCTGTCCAACCACGCAAAAGTTCAGTGACGATCCACTACCTCAACCAAAATCGAATTCCACTGCGGCCTTCGATTACACTTTCTGGAGTAGTTGGCGCTACGCTTGATTTACCGTGGTTAAAATTTCCTGGCTACTATTTAGCCGAAATTACAAATTTAAAACAACATTTCCATGAAGACCCCACTAACATTTGGCTTTTTTATAAACCCCAATTAGCGGCACCAGTCATGGTACTTCATCAAGATTTAGAAGGTGGTTTGCTGATCAAACCCCAATTTTTACTTGGCGCTTTGAATGAACACTATCAAGCTAACCCGTTAGAAGGCGGTGTGAACTTCATCTATCGCACTTCTAGTAATCAAACAGGACGTTTTAGTGCTGAAACGCAGCTAGTACGGTTCCAATATGATCCACTTAATCTAAAATACAGCGATGCCCCTGATCAACCGTTTATTGAATTAACCGCATCGGTTGACACTTACAAACGGCCGACAGAAGAAGCACTCACCACGACCCGCTTACCTAAGAATGCAATTTGGAAAATTTATAGTTGTGCAACAGCTACTTCTGGTCAACAATGGTTCAACCTCGGTAGTTTTTGGATTTCACCCAAGCATTATGAACTCCATGCAACTAACCCTAAGGCAACGGTCGATTACCAAGTCCCCAAGTTTACCAATCAATATACGGTTATTGAAACCACACCGCTTAATTTAGATGCGACTTTGAATAACACAACGGCAACATTATGGGCCGCGCCTTACGAAAAACCGGCTACCTATCGCCTTGCTTTGAAGACTCGCGTGCACGTCAAGCAAGTGATTGCGCTCGACAATCTCAGTCGGTGGTGTGAACTTGAAGGTGGGCAGTGGCTATTAGAATCACTACTAACATTTGACTAAAAAAACATTTTTCAACGCTATATAAAAAGAGGTCTTCTGACAAAATCGATTTTGTCAGAAGACCTCTTTTTGATTGTTTAAAAACGTGCTTTGCCACTAGGAATGCATGCTCTTATAATTTAGCTGTTAATTTAACTTCTGGGTACTTATCTTGGAACCAGCGTTCTGCAAATTTATTTTCAAATAAGAAGAGTGGTTGGTCGTGAATATCTTTTACAAGTAAGTTCCGTGATGATGACATACTTTGATCTAATTTTTCAGGATCAATCCAACGAGCTGTTCGTGAGCCGATTGGTTCCATAATCACTTCAGAATTATATTCATGTTGCATCCGATATTGGAAAACTTCAAATTGTAATTGACCAACAGCACCTAGAATATAGTCGCTTGTTGTGTATGTCTTGTACAATTGGATGGCCCCTTCTTGAACCAATTGTTGAATCCCTTTATGGAATGATTTTTGCTTCATTACGTTTTTAGCAGTGACGCGCATAAATAATTCTGGTGTAAATTGTGGGAGTTTTTCAAATGAGATTGCTTCTTTACCAGTATGAATCGTATCACCGATTTGGAAGTTCCCTGTATCATACAACCCGACAATATCACCGGCAACCGCACTCGTTACTTGTTCACGAGCATCAGCCATAAATTCAGTTGAGTTATTCAACCGCATCTTCTTACCAGTCCGCGTCAACGTCACGTCAATCCCGCGTTGGAATTCACCTGAACAAACCCGTACAAAGGCAATTCGATCACGATGGGCTGGATTCATGTTAGCTTGAATCTTGAAGATGAACCCTGAGAAATCTTCATTCGTTGGTTCAACTTGTGTTTCTTCTTGTGTTTGATGAGCTTCTGGTGCTGGTGCCATATCAACAAAGGCTTCTAAGAAAGTCTTAACGCCAAAGTTTGTTAAGGCTGAACCAAAGAAGATTGGTGTTTGATCACCAGTAGCAATTTTAGCGGGATCGTAAGCATTACCCGCTTCACCGATTAATTCGATGTCATCTAGTGCTTGTGTGTAAACAGAATCTTCCTTCAAAGGATTATCGCCAGCAATCTTGCCTTCTTCATCTAAAGCAAGATAAGGATTGGCTTCATCTTCTGGACGATACATTTCGATTCGTTTGTTAGCAATATCGTATAGGCCACGTAAATCTTTACCCATCCCGATTGGCCAGTTCATAGCACAACCTTCGATATCCAATAATTCTTCTAATTCAGCAATTAAATCGAGTGGTTCGCGACCATCACGATCCAATTTATTCATGAATGTGAAAATTGGAATACCACGCATCTTGCAGACTTTAAATAATTTCTTAGTTTGGGGTTCGATCCCTTTAGCGGAATCAATCACCATGACAGCGGCATCCACCGCCATCAATGTCCGGTAAGTATCTTCTGAGAAATCCTCATGCCCTGGCGTATCTAAGATGTTAATCCGTTTGCCAGCGTAATCGAACTGCATCACAGAACTTGTAACGGAAATCCCACGTTGCTTTTCAATATCCATCCAGTCAGATTTCGCAAACTGGCCACTCTTCTTCCCTTTAACGGTTCCGGCTTGACGAATCACGCCCCCGAATAATAAGAGTTGTTCAGTAATTGTTGTTTTCCCAGCATCCGGATGGGAAATAATTGCAAAAGTCCGCCGGCGTTCAACAGCCGTTTTTAATTCAGTTGGTGTCATTGTTAAATCCTCTCTTTAGTGCCAAAGTCATTAGGCCTCAGACGCATCATCTTTTGCAGCGACCGTCGTTGGTAATGTTAGTTTCAAATCTAATAAACGTGAACCGACTACCGAACCAGTTGTTAAAACAATGCCGTTCGGTAAATCGATTGATTCTGGATGACCACTGACAGGAATTGCACCAATCTCAGTAATCATAAAACCAGCAATCGTATCAACATCAGCGATTTGAATATCCGTCTGAAAGGCATCATTAAATTCATTAATTGGCATCCGGCCCATTACCTTGTAGTGGGTCTCGTCAATCTTCTGATACAACACATCCGCCTTATCGGATTCATCTTCAATCTCGCCAACGATCTCTTCTAATAAATCTTCAATTGTGACTAGCCCAACAACGCCACCATATTCATCTAACAAGATGGCCATCTGGAGTTGAGTGCGTTTCATTTCGAATAATAAGTCATCAATCACAATTGTTTCAGGTACAAACAAGGGTTCTTTCATGACTGTTTCCAATTGTGTTTCTGAGAAGCCCTTCTCACGTGCTTCTCTTAGTAGGTTCTTGATGTGGACAATCCCTACAATTTGATCTTTATCATCCCGATAAACCGGGATTCGTGAAAATGGTTGTGCTAAAATAGCATCAATGTTTTGGTCATTGTCCGCACAGATATCCACCATGAAGGCGTCCGTTCTGGGAACCATGACCTCTCTGGCCATCTTCTTATTAAGGGTAATAATCCCTTCTAACATTTCGTACTCGTCAGATTCTAAAACCCCTGCACTTTTCCCTGATTCGATCATATGAACCATCTCTTCACGGGTTAGTTTGGGTTCTGTCTCAGAAAAATCAATTGGCGTTAACTTCATCAAAACCGTCGTTGACGCTGATAGCAACCAAACGAATGGTCGCAATAAAACGCCAATGAAGCGAATCGGTTGAACTGCCGCCTTGGCAATCGCTTCTGAGCGATGCAGGGCAACTTGTTTGGGGTATAATTCCCCAAAAACAAGTGAGATATAGGATAAGACAATCGTCACAATTAATACGGCTGCTTCCTTCGTCCAAGCCGCATTTCCTAAAAGGGGTGCTAATCTACCCGCAATGGTTGTGGCAGCACTCGCTGAAGATAAGAAACCAGCAAATGTAATGGCAACTTGGATCGTTGCTAAGAAATTATTGGAGTGGTTTAAAACCTCCACTAATAAGCGCGCCTTCTTATCGCCATTTTCTGCTTGGTTCTCCATCTTCGTGCGACTTAGTGATACTAGCGCAATTTCTGCCGCGGCAAAAAAAGCATTCACTAAGGTTAAAATTAAAATCAACAGTAACTGTCCCCACACCGGACTTCCAGGGTCAGGATTCATCGTCACATCCACTACCTTTCATCTTATAAATTATCGTATTGAGCCGATTAAGACCTACTATGCAGTATAGCATAGTCAAAAATGGAAATTCAACCCAGTAAGAGTCGTTAAAATCGCCTTCAAATCAGTCTTGTGCGATTATAATTTAGTCGCCTTATCGACTTTAGTGCGTAAGGCTTGAATATCGTATAAATAAACAACAACTGTTTTGGTAACGGCATAAAACGGAATTGCTAAAATCATACCTAAAATACCGTAGATATTGCCGGCAACCAACAAGATAATGATAATCGTTAATGGGTGAATATCTAGGGAACGGCCAATCACATTAGGGTAAATCAAGTTCCCATCAATTTGTTGCACAATAACTACTACGACAATCACCATGATTGTTTTCGGAATTGAAATTGATAAACTAATAATTAAAGCAGGTGCAATCCCAATATAAGGACCAAGATATGGAATAATATTGGAAACACCGGCGATAAAGCCCAATAAGTAGGCATATGGCATCCCAATAATCAGGTAACCAATAAAGGTGAAAACACCGACGAATAAACATTCTAGCGCTTGTCCGCCGATATAAGCTGAAATGGTTGCACCCATCTTACGTAATAAATCAGCGACTTGATCGTTATAACGATCTGGTAACATCTTTTGAATATTTGGAATGAGTCGATGACCGTCTTTTAACATATAAAAGAGCATGATTGGTACGGTAAAGACACCAATTGTCACACTCGTCACGGCCCCAATCATGCTGCCGAAACCACTGGTGAAACTCTTCATGATGTTTTCAGCAATCTTAGAAGGTTTTAAGTCTAATTGGTTAACGTATTTATTAACATCGATATTCTTCAAATGCGGATTTGTTGAGATCTTATCAATCATATCCTGCAAGCGATGCACATAATCTGGTAGATTCGTTACCACTTGTGTTACTTGATGGATTAATTGCGGAATCGCTAAAGCCACAATGAAGATAATCCCGCCGAAAAAGACGATGAAAATAATCGCAATTGCCCATTTTCGCGATATTTTTAGCTTACCTAGTAAATTAATCAATGGATTAAATAGGTAGAACAATAACCCTGCCCCAATGATTGGCCCAAACAAGGTTGAAATAAAGGTCCCTATTGGATCAAATAAGAAACTAATTTTAGTACAAACAAAAATTAAAACGGCCAAGATTAATAATTCAGTTGACCAAAACAACAATTTGGATTGACGCAAACGCTCAAACATAAACATTCCTCCACTTGACTTCATCGAAAATAACGCCTAATTATGCTATTATAAACACAAATATTATTTTTATTGTACCAAATTTCATTGTAAAGCTACATAAATTCAAACGATTGGTGGTTTTTTCATGCAAATTAAACAAACTCGTGATTTAACAAGTCCTTACTATCAAGATGGTCTCGCTATTCGCCAAGCGGTTTTTGTCGCTGAACAAAAGGTCCCCGCTGAAATGGAAATCGATGAATTTGAAGACCAAGCACTCTACTTCACAGGTTATCTAGATGAACAACCTGTTGCCACATTACGCGTATTGACCGAGGACAACTTTTATCACGTGCAACGGGTCGCTACAATGAAAGCTTACCGGCACCAAGGGCTTGGATTAGAGCTAATGCAAGCAGCTGAAGCATCCGCAAAAAAAGCCGGTCATAAAGGCCTTATTTTAAACGCTCAAGTCACAGCCGTCCCATTTTATGAACGCTTAGGCTATCAAGCAACTGATAAGGAACGTTTCTTAGACGCTGGTATTTTACATCAAGAAATGATTAAGATCATATAAACCGTTGGCTTTCTTACAATCTTTAACCTATAATAAATATTAAAGTCTGACCCTGTTTTCAAAGAGAGGTTTATTATGTCTAAACAAAAAATATTTTTCGTTAATCTATTTTTCTTCGTTATCCCTTATTTACTAGTTGTTACAATTGCTGCCATCGCTTATGACAGTTTGGTTGTGCATAGCGCTACTTGGGATCGTACAATTTTTGGCGGTCTCGTCGGTGGAATCCTAATCCTCTTTACAAAAGTACCGCTTGAACGGCCACTAACAATCATGACTGAACAAACTAAGAATCCTGTTATGCATGCTATTTTGAACTTCTTCATTATCAGTCGTTCAACTGCTTATAAAATTGGCAACTTCGTTTTAGATTTCGTACTCTTTTGTCTAGCAACGTATCTACTAAGAGACTTTCTTCCCATCCAAATTATCTCTGGTAGCTTACTCGGTTGGTGTGTTATCGCAATTTTTGCTTCAATTAGCATCGCAACAGCCCTCGGTTTCAAGACACTAACAATTCAACAAGACACATCGGTAGAAAACAATTAGCGTGCTAGTCAAGGCGCTTTGGTTTTGAACATAATTTTCCCAACCATCCTTCTTCAGGATGGTTTTTTTGTGCGCTAATCAGTTAATTTTACAAGCCTTTTGGCAACTTGTTACACTTAATCATAAATAGCTATGAAGGAGATGAGTGCCATCAAAACGATTGCTATTATGGTAGCTGCTGACGAGCAATACGCCGATCAGATGTTACTGACACTTAAATCGATTCGAGAACATTGTGCTTTAGAAACGGCTGTTGATTTATTTGTCTTGAGTAGCGACCTCTCCTACGCAACTAAGTCCGCCGTCAATCGCTTAATGACGCTACCCCATCATGTCTCATTTATTGCCATTAATCCCCGTCGCATCAAAAATTTCCCAGGAAATAATCATTTTGACCAAACTGCCTATTATCGAATTCTAGCACCACAAATCCTCCTCGCCAGACATATTGAGCGAGTACTCTATCTTGATCTCGACACACTCATCCGAACCGATTTAACGCCTTTATACGACAGTGATTTAGAGGGGAATATTATCGGTGCGGTCATTGACCCTGGTAAGGCACTGACCTTAAAAAGACTTGGTGTTCCTAAATCGCAAGCCAATAATATCTATTTTAATGCCGGCGTTTTGATAATCGATACCATGCTTTGGGAAACACACCATATCAGCCAAAAAATTCTTGCGATGCTAGTGCCTTACCCTGGGCGCCGTGTTAATGATATCCAAGATGCGCTGAATGTCGTTTTGGCGGGACGGACTAAGTTATTGGCTCCCAAGTGGAACGTTCAAAATGCCATTTTATTTAAAACCTATGAGCCAATTAATAATGAGTACAATCAACTCTTTAAACAGGCAATTACGGCTCCTAAAATCATTCACTTCACCACTGAGAAAAACCCATGGGAAGTCTTTTTAGAGCATCCTTATATGTCCGAATATCAGGTCTATTTATCACAACTACCTGCTGACAAACGTGATCAAATCAATATTGTTTCTGCGGCTAATTCTAATTTTGTGGAACCCCTCGCGATTTTATACGCCTCAATTCTGAATAATAACGATGATAACCGCCATTATGCCTTTTTTGTTTTGAGTGATCAGCTAACTGCTCGCGATCAGGCAACCTTGCGCCAAATCACTGAAAGTTTTAATGCCGAATTAACCTTTATTGAAGTTGACGAAACACCACTAACGGCGGTCATTCAAGATGACCAAGTTTTAAAAACTGCCTATTACCGATTACTGATTCCTAATCTACTACCCGAGATTGAACGCGTGCTCTATTTAGATTGTGATACACTATGCCTCGAAAATCTCGCGCGTCTGTGGGACGTTGAATTGGGTAACATACCAGTAGCCGCTGTTGAAGATGCCGGCTTCCATAATCGATTGGCTCAAATGGCAATTGACTACAAGAGTATTCGCTACTTCAATGCCGGTGTTTTATTGATGAACCTAACCATCTGGCGCCAACAAAAAATAACGGAACAAATTTTGACCTTCATTAAAGAATACCCTCAAAAATTACGATTTCACGACCAAGATGCCTTAAATGCGATTTTACATGATCGTTGGATTCACTTACACCCCAAATGGAACGTCCAAACTAGCATTTTGATGGACTTTATCGTTGCACCGACCGAACGGATTAACCGTCAATTTCTAAGTGCGCAAAAAGAACCGGGACTCATTCATTTTTGTGGCTCAGAAAAACCATGGGATAAAAGTTCAACCCATCCTTATACACCTCAGTATCGCTTTTATAAAAGCCGCTTTTTAGAAAATAACAATCCGGTGCCTTTTAGAGCAAACACCACTTTTGATGAATATCATTCTTAAAAGAAAGCAAAAAAAGAAGGCCGCACAATCTGTGCGGTCTTCTTTTGCTATTAAGACTAAATAGTGTTCTAACGGTGGTGAGCCAATTCTTGATATCGGTTATACCAGATATCAATATATTCCTTCGAAAATGGCCCTTTGCCATTGTTGATCCAATCTACCAAAACTTTGACATTGGCTTTCAATATCCGATCAGTTTCGGCAGAATAGTGCCACTTCGCACTATGCGCTTCATATTCATCGACGTCTAACAAGCGTTTCTCTCCGTTTGGAAAGACCTTCACGTCTAAATCATAGTCGATATACTTCAACGCTTCTTGATCCATAACGTGTGGCGATGCCAAATTGCAATAATATGAAACGCCGCCTTCGCGAATCATGGCCACAACGTTAAACCAATACTTCTTATGGAAATAAATAAGTGCCGGCTCCCTCGTGACCCACTTTCTGCCGTCTGATTCTGTAACTAAGGTATGATCGTTACAACCAATGACTGCGTTCTCGCTGGTTTTCAAAACCATCGTGTCGCGCCAAGTCCGGTGTAAACTCCCATCGTGTTTATAACTTTGAATCGCTATATAGTCGCCTTCTTTAGGTGCATTCATCGACCTACCTGGCTTTCCAAGGTTATTATTCATAATCACCTATCATTATAGCAAAGACTCTCAAAATTACCTAAAACTTTCTACCGCTAAAGTGAGTCAAATCGTTGCGCCATTTTCTTTTGAACCGTTGGCATTGCAATTTCTGCTAGAGCTGCTTTTGAATACCATTCACCTGGGAAAAAGGCCAAGTCGCTGTCTTTTGCAATCGTCGCCGATAACAACGTAATCGTCCACTTCAAATGGGTAAAAACGTGCGTCACCGGTTTGACAGGCACCGGTTTTAAATGCGCTAATGTTAAACCATACGCCTCTTTGAAGTAGGCTTCAATTCGAGTCATTTGCTCTTCTGGCGTTAATAACTCAGACTCACCATCCTGTAAATCTTCTGCCATCACCAAAGGATAGGTCGTTAAATTAGCCAGCAAACCTGTGCTAGGTCGCTTTTGGAATAAAAAGCCCTTTTCAGATTCAATCACAACCGCAAAAAGCGCAACCGGTTTTGGTTTAGCCTTCTTCGTTTTAACCGGATAATCCAACAACGTGCCATCTTGATAACTTCTGAAAAATGGTGCTAATTCGGTGTCCCCAACCGTTGGATTTTTGGCTGTACAAACTTGCGAACCAAAATCCATGACAGCCTGGTTGAAATCGCCAGGTCGGTCTTTGGGAATTAACGGTAAAATGGCGTCGTAAAAAATACTACGATTCTTCGGATTCGCAATATCAGCGTCAATTTTTAATAACCGACTGAAGACCCGAAAAGCATTCCCGTCGATTGCGGGAACCACTTCGCCAAAACAGATACTGGCGATGGCGCCTGCTGTATACGGGCCGATACCGGCTAATTTTTCTAACTCAGCAAATGTTTGCGGCCATTTGCCCTGATAGTCATCAACTACTTGCTTAGCCGCTTTTTGTAAATTACGCGCCCGTGAATAATAGCCTAGCCCTTCCCAAGTTTTCAAGAGCAACTCTTCTGGGGCAGCTGCTAGGTCTTCAACGGTTGGAAAAGTCGCTAAAAAGCGTTCGTAATACGGAATCACCGTTTGGACTTGCGTTTGTTGGAGCATAATTTCAGACAACCAGACCCGGTAAGGTTCTTGATTTTGACGCCAAGGTAAATCGCGACGATGTTCGTCGTACCATGCCATAAAAGCAGTCTGAAACGCCTCACGTTCACTCGGTGTCATCTGATACTTCTTGGTCGTCGATGAAACGGTTGATTGCATCAATATTAAATCCTTTCCGGTAAAGTGCTTGTTGCATCTTCATCCGCCGCTCGCGCGGTTCTAATAGGCGATAACGGCGCCATTTTTTCTCGCCAAGGGCTGCCAATGCATCTGCTTCACTATCACTGTCTTCTTCAAGCGCTAATTCGTCAATAATCCGACTTAAATTATCACCACCAAAGCCCTTTTGCATCAAGCCCTGTTTAATCTTTTGCTGTTGTTCGAAGAACGAACTGTGGCGGTACTTCTTCGCTAGCTTTTGGGCAGTTGCTAAGCCGACTGTCACTTGTTCTTCATCTGTATATAACGTCAATGCTTGATCGATATGATTAGCACTAACCCCTTTTTGAATCAATTTTTGTCGAACCACTTTAGGCCCCTTATCCGAAGTATTAATCACCGTTCTAACATAACTGTCCGCGTAATCCTGATCATCCAAATAATGTAGTTCGCGTAATTTTGTCAAACTGGTTTCAATGCCTTCTAGCGTAATTTCATGATCACGCAAGTATTGTGTTAATTCTTTTTCCGTTCGTAATTGGTGACTTAAATAATTCAAGGCCAGTTGATAGGCCTTGGCATTGTCATCTTCTTTTTGAATGTCACGTTGTAAGCTACTATCGATTTCGAGCCCTTTTGCAAGCCGAAACTTGATTAAGACACTTTCAGTCACCCCAAAGGCAAACTGCTCGTCGATAAAAATGTTATAGCGCCCTTTTTGTTTTTGTGAGGTAATTTTAGTAATCTGTGGCATCTTATTTTCTCCCGTTACGTGTCGCTTTGACGTTCAGATAAATCTTAAAGCCAATCACGACTACCGCTAAAATCAGGGTGCCAATGATTAATGGCAAGCTCTTCGCTTGAAAAGCATAGATTCCAATTGCAAGGACTATCACCATCGCAATTAAAAATTGATTTCGTTCCCAAAAGTTCATCGTTATTCGCTCCTTCATGGGGAGTTAGTACTAATCCCCGGCTACTGACATACTTCTTATTTAAATGCATTTCATCAATTATATCCTCAGGCCATAACCGACTTGCATCACACTCTATTTAAACGTGTTCTGCAAGTCATATCCCTCCGGTTAGCGCTGCCTGTCAAATAATCGCTAACGCAATTTTTCGCCCGGCTGTGCTAATCCTCAGGCCATAACCGACTTACATCACACTCTATAGAGTAGCATAAATCACAACGCGCAACAAAATCGAACGCTGTTAGTTTCCGATTAGAATATCCGTTTTTTCTAACCGGGTTCTGTTATAATAGGGTACAGCAAATTTCGTGCTATTTACAATTTTAACAATATAGGAGTTAATTAAATGCCAGAACAAACAACTACTAATGAAGTCGAAGTCGGCCAACGTTTCCCACTGACCATCAAGCGAATCGGGATTAACGGTGAAGGGATTGGTTATTACAAACGCAAGATTGTTTTCATCCCCGGTGCACTTCCTGAAGAAGTCGTGATTGCCGAAGTCACAACTGTTGCCCCCCGCTTCATCGAAGCTAAGGTCCACAAGATTCGTCAAGAATCACCACAACGGGTCACACCTAGAGATGCCACTTACGGTCAAGTTGGTGGGATTGAATTGGAACATCTCAGTTATCCTGGCCAACTCGCCTTTAAAAAGGATATGATGATCCAAGCCTTAGAAAAATTCAAACCACACGGCTACAATGGCTATCAAGTCACTGAAACGGTGGGCATGGAAAATCCATGGCACTACCGGAATAAAGCACAATTCCAAGTGCGTCAATTAGGTGACCATTTAGGCGCTGGGTTATACGCCCCAAGCAGTCATACTTTGATTGACCTTCCAGAATTCGCAACCCAAACTGATTTAACGATGCGGATTATCCGCACTGTTTTAAAATTAGTCGAAGACCTCGGCATTCCCGTCTTTGATGAAGAAAAGAACGCCGGTATCTTAAAAACAATCGTCGTACGTGAATCTTTCTCAACCGGTGAAGCACAACTCACCTTCATCACCAATTCACCCAAACTACCAAAGAAATATGCGCTAATCACCGCCATTCAAGCTGAATTACCCGAAGTGGTCTCAATTATGCAAAACGTCAACAAAGGGAAAAACGTCTTGGTATGGGGTGACCAAACAATGCACCTTGCCGGTCAAGAAACGATTATGGAAAACCTCAACGGCGTTCAGTTTGAATTAACTGCCCGCGCCTTTTTCCAACTCAATCCTGTTCAAACCGCTAAGATGTATAACTTGGTTAAAGAAGCACTCGATTTAACCCCTGAAGATCGCTTAGTCGATGCTTACTGTGGTGTCGGCACTATCGGATTAAGTCTTGCCAATCAAGTCGCTGAAGTGCGTGGTATGGATACAATTGCCGACTCAATCGAAGCCGCTAAACATAACGCAGAGATCAACGGGATCGACAATGTGGATTATGCCGTTGGTGCAGCTGAAGACCTCTTACCAGAATGGTTAGATAACGGCTTTGTCCCAACAGCCCTTGTTGTTGATCCACCACGGACTGGTCTTGATCCAAAATTAATCGATGCAATTCTCGACAGCCGGCCCCTTAAATTCGTTTACGTTTCATGTAACCCTTCAACGCTCGCGCGGGATCTTAAGACATTGGTTCATACCTACCAAGTTGAAAAAATCCAACCGTTAGACATGTTCCCACAAACGGCCAGAGTAGAAGCAATCGTCACAATGAGATTAAAAAGAAATCTATAAAAAATGAGTGCTATTCATAGCGGTTATACTCTGAGGACTAGCCTAATCAGGCGAATAACCGATGCAATCGGTTGTTTGACTGATGTCGCTAGCCACAAGAGTATGCTATGAATAGCACGTTATGATTTGAGTGCTTTCAAAGGTCGTTTACCGCCGAGCACTAATCTAATAACAAAAAACAAACAAGCCATCCTTTAAAATGAGGATGGCTTGTTTTAGTTTTCTTTCACTTTAGCTCTCAAAAAGAACGTCACAAGCGGATTATCACTGTCTGTTTCTAACTGATTTGTTTTTAATAATGCCGTAATTAATAACGCTAAGCCGATGACAGCCGAAATAAAGGCCCAACCGCGAGATTGCTGACTATAGCTGGATGCAAGTCCATTTAAAACCCATAAGGTAACGGCGCCCCGACCGTTTAAACCAGCATCCCGATAACGACGAATACTAAGTGCAAGTGTTGGAATAAATATTCCTACAGCGATAATTGCAAAGATGCCCAAATAAATCCAAGGATTAATACCAGCTACATGACCTTTAGTGATTAATAACTGTCCTAATAATATAAATAGTGGTATATAAAGTATTAATATTATTATTCCCATTACCCACCAATAACCTGCCCGCGTACTTCGGCCCATAAAGTCAAAATAACCTTTAAAGTAATCCCGAAATGCTGTCTTAATTGTCACTTTACCAGGTACTTCTTGAATTTCACGCATACTTTTCCCTCCAGTTAACTACTATCCATTAATTGTACCGCATATCGTCTGCAATTTGATACAATGGTAAAAACACATTGGAGGCTCATTATGAAAATTTATTTTGCAAATGCACTCTTCTCACAAGCTGATTTTGATTACAATACGCGCGTGGTTGCTGCGTTACGCCAAGCAATGCCAACCTTAGATATCTATTTGCCACAAGAAAACGCAGCGATCAATGATAAAGAAGCCTACGCTAATTCCGAAATGATTGCCCAAGCTGATACCGAACAACTGGTTGCCAGTGACCTAGTGATTGCGGTCTTAGACGGCCCTACAATTGACGTTGGGGTGGCCAGTGAAATTGGTGTCGCATACGCCCGTAACATCCCAATTATCGGGCTTTACACAGATAGTCGGCAACAAGGCGCCACGAATTCACAAAAGGTAGCCGCTTTGCAAACCATTGCTGAAAACCAATTCCATTACCTCAATCTTTATACGGTGGGCTTAATTAAATTAAATGGCACGATCGTCAACTCAGTCGATGCTTTAATCGAAACCGTTCAAAAATACTAAGAAATAGCGGCCGTTAATGCCGCTATTTTTTTGTTTCTATTTTTAAATAAAGGCGTATGCTAGTAATCAAAAGGAGCTGATTTAATATGTATGATCAATCGATAAAAGAATATCGCTGTAATATTTGTCAACAAACAATCACTGTCAACGAACACTGTTGGACCAATATTCAATTACCCCCTGGTCGTTTCATGAACGGTTATATGGATATTCGCGAAACCTTAAAAATTACGAACGCCCAAATAATTTGCCAAAGTTGTGCCCAACTTATCAACAAGTCAATCGATTTGGATCAGATTCGAACACAAGCCTCAGATACTAAATCATGACAATCAAAAAAGGATTCAAAGTTGATAGCTTTGAATCCCCTTTATGTCGAGGTAGATAGCTTGGTTGCTGCTTGCTGATTCTGTTGTTTACTCTGGATAATGTTACACCTCAATACTATATTCAATTGTAATTAATCGTTTGTTCTAACCTACTGCTTATCGTATTACTCGATCTAGTTTAGTCGTTTCTTGGTGATTGACTCTGCGTGCAGCTTCAGCGATAACGATTAACTTTGCGTTTGTTACTGCTACGATATTCTTTAACAGACATCAGCCTCCGATATACTCGCACTTATACGCTTTGATTTTGCAATTAAGTTGTCATTGGACCCACTTCCTAGCAATCACTCAGTGTACTTTTACCAATCTTATCTTGCGATGTGTTGTTGTGATTTTGGTTCTAAAACTTTAACAATTTGTACCTTTTGTTACTTAGTACCTGACAAATACGGTGGCGCTTAACAAATGTGATTCACTTGGTTTTGTTCTGCCAAGCTATCTTTCCTCACCATTAATATACCACCTTATGTAACCGGTTACAACTAAAACACCTCAATTTTTTGAATTAATTTTAAAAAGTTTTAAAATGCTGATATAACAAGGTTTTAAGCTAAAATAAAAAGACGATTCGGATAAGATTAACTTATCGAAAGCGTCTTTTTGAAACGTGCCTTATCAACCTGATTCTTGCGTCTAGCTACGTCAGTTAAATAATCGATAAAACCGATTATTTCCCTAACTAGGCTAATCCTCAGAATCATCCCGGTTGCTAAGCCACTCTATCTTGTCATATATATTCTTTCGTGGTCCTTCACGCCTTTTAGGATAATTGGGGCGTTATCCATTGTGAGGTCAATTTCGTATTCACTACCGTCTTCTGGTAGTTCCGTTTGGAATTGTGTTTCGTATTCAACCATCGTGAGTTGGCGACGGTTGGCCAATAGATCAGCATGTTTTTGCTTTGCTAATTGTTTTTCGAAACCTGGTTGTAGAATCCCTGTGAAAAATTCGCTAACGGCACCTGATCCGTAACTGAAAAGACCAATTCGATCGCCAGCTTCTAGATTAGTTGAGTGTTCCAATAATGAAAGAAAGCCTAAGTATAGTGCACCCGTATAGATATTCCCGATTTGACGACTGTACAAGGTACTTTCAGCATAGCGTTCTAAGAGTTGTGCTTGTTGTGTCTCACTGCCTTCATCTAGAATTGTCCGCAATGCTTTTAGCCCCATCTTAGTATAAGGTAAGTGGAAAGCTAAAGCCTTAAAATCAGCGATTGTCCGACCCGTTTTAGCACGGTAATCAGCCCATGTCTTTTGGAAGAATTCGATGTATTGTTCTGTGGAATATTTGCCTCGTGCAAAGGCCTCTTTAGAATAGTTTGGACGCCAGAAATCTTGAATGTCTTCACTGTGGATACTTGTTTCTGGTTCAAGAACCATCAAACGTGGTTGGGCACTGACCAACATTGCAACGGCGCCGGCACCTTGTGTCACTTCACCCGGTGTCTCTAAACCGTAGCGCGCAATATCAGAACCAATCACTAATGCCTTTTGATCCGGATGAGCCGCAACATAATCATAAGCTGTCATTAAACCAGCAGTTGCACCGTAACAAGCTTCCTTAATTTCAAAAGTCCGTGCATTGCTGAGTCCTAATAAGCGTTGAATATAGATAGCACCAGCTTTAGATTGATCAATGCCTGATTCAGTTCCTAAAATCAACAATGAAATATTGTCGCGTGATTCACCTTCTAATAAATCCAAAGCGGCGTTAGCGCCCATTGTGACACTATCTTGGCTTAATGGTGCAATCGCCATTTGATCTTGGCCAATCCCAATTGTAAATTTATCAGGGTCAACACCACGCGCGTTTGCTAACATCACAAGATCTAAATAAGTATTTGGGGTAAAAAGACCCAATTTATCAATTCCAATTTGCATAATAAACTTCCAATCTATCTGTTTTCAGCACGGATTTGACTTAATAAAGTCGTCGCTGTTTCAGTATTTAAGTGCGGTGCTTTTAATAATTGTGGTAATAACGTGGTTAACTCGCTAGCTGTCGCGCCGACTGCAATTGCGAGTGATTTAGCTTGGAGTGCCATGTGCCCTTTTTGAATCCCGTCTGAAACGAGGGCTTTCAAGGCCGCTAAATTCTGACCTAACCCGATGGCCGCAATCACACCAGCTAATTCTTCGGCCGTTTCGATGACCATCAAGCGCTGAGCAACTTGAACTGTCGGTAAAATACCGATTGAACCACCGACAATGCCGACTGGTAATGGGACGGCAATTTGACCGCGCAGTTGATGGTCACTAGTCCACGACCAATCCGTTAAGGGTTGATAGTGGCCGGTGCGTGCGGCATAACTATGCGCACCGGCTTCAATCGCCCGCCAGTCATTACCAGTTGCCATAATCACAGCATCAATCCCGTTCATAATCCCCTTATTGTGCGTCGCAGCCCGAGCTACATCCAACTGAGCAAACTGAGTCGCATCAATCAGCCGTTGTGCCACTGCCTCACCCGTTAAGGTCGCCGTTGCTAAAGTCTCCGGATTAAGTGTCACTGAAGCTTTAACAACGGACCCAAATGCGGCGTTAGTCAAAACACTCAACAAAATAGTCCCACCTAAAGTCGCTTGTACGGCGTGAGCAATTGCTTCACAAATGGTATTCACAATATTAGCGCCCATTGCGGCTTTGGTATCAATTTCAAGATTTAATTTCAGAAAACGATTTTCAACGATGGTTGTTGTGATTTTCTGCAAACCACCACCTCGTTTGACAATTGACGGATGTGCTTTTTGAGCAACCTCTTGCAAAATAACAAAATGGTTATCCACCCATTTTACAGCATCTACTAGCTGAGGTAAATCAGTTAACACGACTTCACCAAACATCACACGCTGCCCGCTTTCGATTGTGACACCACCATTTAGGCGCATCATCTTCGCTGCGTTATTAGCCGCGGCAATCACTGATGGTTCTTCGATTGCCATCGGTACTTGATAAACCTTACCAGCTACCATAACGTCCTGCACAATGCCTAAGGGCAGATGGTATTGACCGATATAGTTTTCAATCATACTATCGGCTAATTCATCTGCTAAAGGTTGGCTTTGTGCTAAAAATTGTGCATCTTTTTCTGAAAGTTGGTTAGCTTCAACTAAACGTGCTAACCGTTCTGATTTTGACAGTTGGTAAAACTTTGGACTAGTCATTTAGCCACGCCTCGTTCAGTTGGATTTCATAAGCAATCCCTAAGCCACCACCAATACATAATGAGGCGATCCCAGTTGTTTGGTTGGTCCGTTTTAATTGGTGCAATAAGGTCGTCATAATTCGTGTGCCCGAAGCCCCGATTGGATGCCCTAAAGCAACCGCACCACCGGCAACGTTCACTTTGGCAGTGTCTAACGCTAAGCCGTTTTGAACAGCAACGCTTGAGGCTGCAAAAGCTTCATTGATTTCAAATAAATCAATATCAGCAACCGTTTGATCTTGTTTAGCCAATAATTGTTGGATGGCAGGTACTGGTGTGTAGCCCATGTAATTAGGATCCATGCCGACTTCTTGATAACCAACTAATGTTGCTTGATAAACAAGACCGAGTGCTTCTGCTTTTTCTTTAGACATCACGATCATTGCCGACGCACCATCATTGATCCCTGAAGCATTGGCCGCTGTAACGGTGCCGTCTGCTTGGAAGGCTGGTCGTAATTTGCCCATTGTTTCAAGCGTTGTATCTGGACGAATCCCTTCGTCTTGACTCACTTCAAAGGTTGCGCGTCGTTGTTGCACAGTCACGGGGACAATTTCAGCATCAAACCAGCCAGCTTGTGTTGCCTTAGCCGCTTTTTGATGTGATTCTAGAGCGAATGTATCTTGCATCAAACGTGTAATACCGTATTTGGCAGCCACATTTTCAGCCGTAATCCCCATTGGTTTATTGGTGAAGGCATCATTTAAACCTTCACTACTGATACTATCGACAACGGTTTGATCACCAAACTTACTGCCAAAACGCATCCCTTTATTCAAATAAGGTGCTTGTGACATGCTTTCAGTCCCACCAACTAAAACGACATCGGCATCGCCCATCACAATCGCACTTTGTGCAAGACGGATGGCCTTCAAACCAGAACCACAAACTTCATTCACAGTCATCGCAACGCTCGTTTGTGCTAAACCGCTATTTAATGCGATTTGACGAGCAACATTTTGTCCTGAACCAGCTTGTAAGACATTGCCAAAAATAGCTTGATCAATTTGGTCAGCTTCAATGCCAGCTGCTTGAATCGCTGCTTTAGCCGCGATTGTCCCCAAATCGACTGCGGTTAAACTGGCTAATTGACCGCCAAACTTCCCGATTGGTGTTCGTTTGGCACTCATAATAACTACTTCTTTCATAATATCCCTCTTCACTTATAAGTCTAATTATTACTATAACTAAAAATCTGGTCATTGTATGCTTAATTTACTTTTCTTTAACTAATTTTTAGGATTAATCTAAAAATTAGTTACCATTTTAACGGCCATTTGGTTTACTCATTAACGTAAGCGATTCACCGGTGACCTTACAATTAAAAATTTGGAGGTTTTCAATATGCAAACATCATGGTTAACATCAACAATTGCGTTCGAATTACAAAACGAGGCTTATCAAGACGATCATCTCATGCGGCGTTTAAGCGCAGTCAAAGAAAACGTACAAGCTGACGAAATCCAAGCAGTCGGCGAAGCCCTTGCTAGCCTACATGATGACGATCAATTCATCATGGCAGAACTCACAACCAAATCTGTGTATAACGCTAAGTAAAAAACATACCAATTCTTTAGGAGGAATTCAAGATGAAAGAACTTAATTTAGAATTTAAAACGAGTGTTAATAAGAGCAAAACATTACGCCTACGCCAAGTCAACGAATCCTTAACCCCCGAAGTAGTTAAAGCAGCGATGACCAAAATCGCTAACGCCAATCTCTTCGAAAAAGATGACGTTCAACTCTACAAAACACCAGTCGCAGCCAAGTACGTTGAACGAATTGAAACACCAATTTTTTCGGATAAATAAGACTGTGTATCAGTTGGGGATATCCTGAGAATTCACAAAAGTTCGACTATAAAACAAGCGTCCGGGACAAATTTAAATTTGTCCTGGGCGCTTTTTTTGTCTTTAGATGTTCTTTAAATTTTAAGTTGTTCGCTTGTCACCATCCTTGACTTAGGTGTACGATGACCCTTATTAAGTTATTAAGGTAGGTTTAGCATGTCACTTTCAAACACACTAACCATTGACTGGCAACAACTGTTGATTGCCATTATGCGCAACTGCGCACTATTAATTTTAATGCCACTAGGATTTGCCGCCTTATTGACGGTGATTAACCGCTCAACGAAAACGCGCTTAGCACGCTGGTGGCCCCGCTCACAGATTGTGATTGGTGGCCTAGGCACCATTATTCATGAATTGAGCCACGCGTTATTTTGTCTGATTTTCAACCATCAAATTACTGATATGCAACTACTCAATCGCAACTTAAACGATCCTAATGACCACTCCCTTGGGCACGTCGAACATCGCTACCGTTCTGGCCGTCTGTGGCCAACAATTGGTAACTTCTGGATTGGCCTAGCACCTATTTTGGGTTGTTCAGCCGCAATCTTGGGCCTCACTTGGTTACTAGCGCGCAATACGTTTCAAACCTGGGTGACGTTTGCCGGAGAACCAACTTGGCAATGGCAGGCAATCAAACCCTTATTCAGTCAACTCTTGATGACTACTAAACCGAGCTTCCTATTTATCTGGTTGATCCTCTGTGGCATGATTGCTATCGGTGGTTTTGACTTATCAAAGGCTGACTATAAAGGGATGATTCCTGGGATTATCGCCACCCTGATTGTTATTATCGGAACCACCTTCATCGCCAGTCTATTCAATTCCACTACTGGTGGCACTAGTTGGTTACTCACCATCCTGATACCATTAATGGTCATTTTAACAATCGTCGTCTTACTCTCATTGATTAGTTGGCTGATTGTCGCCGCACTACTTAAATTGACGCAAAGGAGTCGATATCATGCGCGTCATTGATTTATTACAATTACTCGCCGATACACCGCGCAACGCACTCATTTTTTTCGAAGGCTCTGATCAAAATTGGCCGATTGCCGACTTTGAACAAGATATCCACAATGAACAACCGCGTCTGTTATTACAGACGGTCGCCAAGAAACCGCATCCCCTCAAACAATGGGAATTCAGTCTCCTTTTGAACCATCGCGAATACTATCAACACTATGTCTACGTTAATCAAGATAATCAAGCTTACCCACTATTTGGCTTCCGAGTTGCCCAAAATAAAATTCTGCTCGGATAATGCTACAGGTCAGCCGCCAAAGCAGTTAAATACTGGTGACTTGCAACCATTTCCCGCGCATCATTTTGATCAGCCAGCTGAACTTCATAGATGTTCGTTGCTGCCGAATTTAAAACCGGCACAACCCGGCGCCAATCAATGCGACCGGTCCCAAGTTCTAAACCGTCATGTTTAAGTCCTAACGAATCCACCAGATGGTAATGGGCAATCGCTGGTTTTAGCGTCTGTAAGCTCTGAACTAACACGTCATTATCGCCATGGTACTTAATAAAACAGTGACTCGTATCAAAAGCTAACCGATAGTCCTTCGCTAAAATGGCTTGATCCAAATCTGGATTACCGTAATAAAAGAGTGGCGAAATCGAATTTTCGAAGAATAGATGATCATGACCAATCTTGTTAAGATAGTCCATCCGCTTAAAAAGCACCTCAGCCGCTTCAGCGAGATTGCGATAACCAACTGTCAATTGCTCGACTGGTTCATCATACGAACCGTGGACTAACAACTGAACGTTTTCCGCTTGTGCTAGTTGCAATAAGTCCAACGTTGACTGCCACAAAAAGCGATAGCGCGCCGGTGCACTGGCCTCACTCATCGACAGTTCAAGATGGCCGCCTTCAAAATTCATCGGATGATGTAGGACGATGTGCTGCACCCCTTGGCTACGGACAAACTGAATCTTATCGCGCAGTCTTTTTAAGCCAGCACCCGAGACATCTTCTTCCGTAAGGTGAAATTCAAATACGCTGGGATGATATTGTAAACGATCCATAATTTGACGGTCATTCACACCCGCCTTTAATCCTAGTTGCATAGCCTGACCTACTTTCATAATTGCCGTTAATCTTATTTTAACACTTACAAAAGCCGCTAATCAGTTATCAGCTTATCAAAAAAGGCAAAGTCACGAGACTTTGTCTTTTTTTAATACCCGACTGTCACCATACCAGTTCCTTTTCAATGCTTATTCATGGGATTCTTGCTATGCTTAGGTTAATTAATAAAGGAGGTCTTTTTTATGGATCGTTATGCCGTTATTTATAATCCTCATTCTGGTCAAGATCATGGTGAGTCGGTTGGTCAGAAAATTGAACAAGCCCTTGTTGAAAAACAACAAACGGTTGAACTAATGCCTACGAAAGGCCCCAAAGATGCGACGCGCTTAGCTAAAAAAGCGGCTCAAGCACAGTTCGATATCGTGGTGGCCGTCGGCGGCGATGGGACCATTAACGAAGTCGTTAGTGGTCTAGCGCCTTTGGAGCAGCCACCTTATTTAGGAATTGTTCCGGCTGGTACCGTCAATAATTTGGCGCGGGTTCTACAAATCCCATTAGACATTGACGACGCGATTGCAAATCTCCTGCAGGGTCATCTTCAACCACTCGACGTCGGTCAAGTTAACGATGACTATTTAATCAGCACCATGACGCTCGGAATTCTAGCCGATGCAGCTTTAAACGTCACCCAAAGTGAAAAGCAAAAGTGGGGTCCACTCGCGTTTTTAAACGAAGGCGTGCACGCACTAGCCAAGCACCAACATTATCCCTTAACGATTGAAACAACCCATCGCCACTGGCAAAAAGATACGCAGTTCTTGCTCGTGACACTCACCAATTCCGTCGGTGGTTTTACAAAATTCAATCCCGAAGCGCAACCAGATGATGGCTATTTCCATGTATTTGTCGCTCCTAAAATGTCATTAATGCGCTCTGCTATGTTTCTCCCCTATTTTCTAACAGGCAACTTTAAGAAAATTCCTGGAATGACCTACTTTAAAGCTGATAAAATAACAATTACCACTGACAATCAAGAAAGTGTGCAAACACGCATTGATGGCGATCCTAGTACCAAATCACCGTTAAATATGCGGTTATTGCAACACAAATTACAAGTCATCACGCCTCACTAGGCTATTAAAAAAGACAAAGTCTTACGACTTTGTCTTTTTTCTATTTCGTTTCATTTTCTTGATAACGTTGATAAAGTGATTCTAAGAATTGAATTTCAGTTACATTTTGATAAGGGAGCACATAGAAATTAGCGAGACCGTATGTCACACCAACCAATAATTGCCAGAAATAAAATGAATATTGCATGATTAAGAATTCTAATTTATAGCCATGCATGATTTTACGACTCATGTTAATCGCTTCGCTAGCAGTCATTTCAGGATTTTTTTCCAATAAGACATTAGTCATTGCGTATGAGGCCCCTTTGACAACTCCCGGAATGACGAATAACAATGACCAGCAGAATTGATAGAAGGTGGTTAAAACATTTGCTTTTAACACCCGGTTCTTTTGCGCTTTTACTAAGTAGTTAAAAATTTTCAACCCATCGGCACGCTGACCTCGTAAAGTAACGATTGCGCACCACTGTAAAACGGGTTTGCGTAAACAAGCAATTAAGAATAGCACTATTAAGAGCATAATCACCACTACAAACCATAAGAAAACCGTAAATCCGGTCGGACCTTGGTCAGAGTAGAGGTTCCCCAAAATTGTCATTTCAATGGCCGTCATCATTCTGCCAAAACTCATTACCAAAAGAAATGTGACAACAATCATCCCCACCACCAACCACAAGATGGTCTTCATCCATTCGCCATAACGTCCGGATAATTTACGTTGAGCTTCCTTTTTGATGTCCGCCCGCGTCATATTTAACCCCTCGACTTGGTCTAATTGGAGTGCCATTTCTTCATCCGTTTTCAATTTTTCAAAACGGCTCTTCACACTGTCACTTGTTGCGTTTGGATTGGTCATTTGTTCGATGTTAAACCCACATTTGGGACAAAACTTAGCCCCCTCCTTGATCTCCGAACCACAATTTGGACAAAACTTCATGATTATCTTCCCCCACTACTTAATATTAATTCTCTTTTATACTACTATTATTAACTTCTTTTGAACAGGGGGTTAATTAAAATCACATATTATTCGTTTATTGTCTATTGCGCGCGTATTTTGCTTCTACCTTAACTTTATCTGCTTGCCACCACGCTTCATGATGACGATACCAGTCGATTGTCTGTTGTAACCCAACTTTAAAATCTGTTAATTGCGGTTGCCATCCGAGTTCCTCCTGGAGTTTGGTCGCGTCGATAGCATAACGTAAATCATGGCCTGGTCGATCTTGAACATGATCATATGCATCTTTGGATTGTCCCATCAATGTTAAAATCATTTCTAAAACAGCTTGATTAGTATGTTGTCCATCAGCACCAATCAAATAGGTTTCGCCCATTCGGCCCCGTGTCAAAATCGTCCAAACGGCACTAGAGTGGTCATCCGTATGAATCCAATCACGGATATTTTGGCCAGCACCATATAATTTAGGGCGCCTACCACTTAAAATATTGGTAATCTGACGCGGGATAAACTTTTCAATATGTTGATACGGCCCATAATTATTGGAACAATTGGATATCGTTGCGCGTAGCCCAAATGAGCGCACCCACGCCCGTACTAACAAATCAGAACTCGCCTTGGAAGCGGAGTACGGACTACTAGGATTATAACGTGTTTCGGGTGTAAATTTTGCATCACCTACTAACGGTAAATCGCCGTAAACTTCATCTGTAGAAACGTGATGATACCGCACATGATATTGTCGACAGGCTTCAATTAGCGTATAGGAACCCATAATATTAGTTTGAATAAAAGGTGTTGGATCCTGCAGCGAATTATCATTATGACTTTCAGCTGCATAATGTACCACCGCATCCACCTTTTGGACTAACTGCTGAACCAATGGTGCATCACAAATATCACCGACTACCAACGTCACTCGTTCTGCTGGTAAGCCGGCTAAATTAGCCCGATTACCAGCGTACGTTAACTTATCCAAAACCGTTACATGGGCTTCTGGCTGTTGCCGGACCACATAGCGAACAAAATTAGAACCGATAAAACCGGCACCACCGGTTACAAGAATATGACGTATCATTTATCAAATCTCCCAACTACTTGTTATCACTTATCATAGCACGGACAACAAAAAAAGAGTTACCCAGTAATTTAAACCAGGTAACTCTTTAAACAGCTTTTTCTAAACATTCAATACCTTATTCAAGAAGTCCTTCGTTCTATCGTTTTGTGGGTTGCCGAAGACATCGTCTGGGGTGCCTTGTTCGACAATGTGTCCGTCTGCCATGAAGATGACACGATCAGCCACTTCTTTGGCGAAGCCCATTTCATGGGTAACAACGACCATCGTCATCCCTTCTTTGGCCAAGCGCTTCATTACTTCAAGGACGTCGCCGACCATTTCTGGATCCAGCGCTGATGTTGGTTCATCGAATAACAGAATATCGGGTTTCATCGCCAAGGCGCGCGCAATGGCGACCCGCTGTTTTTGACCACCTGAAAGTGAGCTTGGTTTGGCATCGTACTTATCAGATAAGCCGACTGTTTCCAAAAGATGTTTAGCCGTTTCTTTAGCTTCTTCTGGTGTCATTTTGCCCAGTTCAACAGGTGCTAGTGTGATATTTTCAGCAACGGTGAGATTTTTAAAGAGGTTAAAGTGTTGGAACACCATCCCAATTTTTTCCCGAATCTGGTTCAAATCGCTCTTACGATCACTAAGATTATAACCATCGACGATGATTTCGCCACTCGTTGGTTCTTCCAAACGGTTCAAACAGCGGAGAAAAGTACTCTTCCCAGAACCAGAAGGCCCAATCATAACAACCACTTCATTGTTGCCAACGGTTAAATCCAAATCCTTCAAAACTTCATTACTACCATAATTTTTAATGAGGTGGGACACTTCAATTCTATTCATTAGTTATTCATTCTCCTCTCGATATACTTCGATAACCATGTCAATAATGTAATCACAATCAAGTAAATCAACGCGATCATCCCCCAGATTTTGAAGCCTTCTAGGTTTCTAGCAATGATAATCTTGCCGGCTTGCGTTAATTCGACAATGCCGATAATTGATAAGATCGAGGTATCCTTCAATGTGATGATGAATTGGTTAATAAAAGATGGCACCATAATCCGAATGCCTTGTGGTAAGATGACGCGACGCATTGCTTTGCCATATGGTAAGCCTAAACTACGGGCTGCTTCCATTTGACCAGCGCTAACGGCACCAATCCCACCTTTAACGAAGGCGGCTGTATAGGCCCCTTCATTGAACATTAGTGTAATCACACCAGCGACCATTGCGGGAATCTTTTGCCCCGTCAAACTTGGAATCCCAGTGTAGATGAATAAGGCTAAGACTAATAGTGGCAAGCCCCGGAAGATATAAATCACTGTATCCGAAACGCCCCGTGCAAATTTATTCGGTAACACGCCGAGTAAGCCGAAGAAGACACCGAAGATGGTTGCGAAGAAGATCGCGATGACCGTTAATAGTAATGTTTGACCTAAGCCATCTAAGATTGCGCCCTTATTTTCTTTTAATAAACCGAAGAAACTGTGATCAGCTTCTTTTTCGCTAGATGCTTTAGTGTTTAAATATTTTGCTTGAATTTTAGCGTATTCGCCACTGGCTTTTAACTTCTTCAAGCCCTTGTTGAATTTAGCGACTAATTCTGGGTTCGTGCCTTTCTTAACAGCGAATCCGTAGTCGCCGCCTTGAACTGGCTTTGTGACAATTTTCAAGCCCAAACCAGTCTTAATTCCGTATTGCATGACTGGTTCATCTTCGAAACAGGCTACTGAGTTACCGTTGACAACATCATTGTACATATTGTCGGAATCATCAAAAGTAACCGTTGTAAAGCCGTACTCTTTGGCCTTTGATTTTGCATAATCACCAGCAGCCGTCCCAGTCTTAATTGCGACCCGTTGGCTTTTCAATCCTTTTAAGCCAGTAATCTTACTGTCTTTTTTAACCGCCATAACAACGCCTGTGTGATAATAAGGATCCGCAAAATCAAATTTTGCTTTCCGTTCATCCGTAATTGTCATCCCGGCAATCACACCATCAATCTGTCCTGATTGGACCGCTTGAACGGCGGCATTAAAGCCGAGAGGTTGGATATTCACTTTGAACCCTTCTGATTTTGCGATGGCCTTCATGATATCAATATCAATCCCGACATACTTATTATCCTTATTCGCAAATTCGAACGGTGGATAAGTGACATCAGTTCCGATTTCATAAGTCTTCTCAGCCGCTTGCACTGATTGCACCTGTTGACTGCCAAATACAAACAGTCCCAGTAACAACAAACTACTCAAAAATAACGTTATTTTCTTCATTGTGAATCCTCCTCTATACCCTCTTACCGGTCATTAAAATTAAAAACTAATAAGTTTAGTTATAATGCTATACTCATAATTATAATCAAAAACACATACTTTGTCGAATTTTTATTCATTTTGTGCCTAAAAGATAAACTTTTTATTTATTCTAAATGCTAAAAAAGGCAATTAACCTACCCGGTTAACCACCTTTATTTCGAGCATTAGCCGAGTTTAGCGACATCCGCCAATGCTTCATTAATTTGATGACAATAATCTTTTTGAATTTGTCGGATCTCCTGTAATTTTTCTAATATTAACGAATCGTTCTCTGTTTCAATGATTGATAACATTTTTTCAACACTTTCAGCGTATCCTCTAAAAGCTTCCTTTAACCGTTGATTAGTTTCAGTAAAATAACTTGGCGGATTAATACTTTCAGTCAATTCCACAAAATGTCGCAAATTCACCAAATTCTTCTGGAAATACTTCTTCAAGGAATGCAGATTCTCATTAACCAAACATCTGCCTAATACGATATTACGGCAGGTTTGTGTGTATTCGTTAAAAACCGTATCAAATACTAATAATTTCTCAACGACCTGGTTGCAGCGCATGATATAAGTAACCGACGATAACGTTTCTGTTTGACTTAACATTTTATTATTTCTCCCCTCTATTGTTATAGAGCTTAAAGTCTTCCAAATTTTAATAGTTACCATTGTATATAATACGATAAACCGTTTATTAGCAATGTTAAGCGCTTTCTTTTTTCTAATTTTTTACAATATAGACCATTAAGGCCATTTATATGACCGCTCGGTGTAATAGTTTACTAATACCACAAACAATAAACCACTAAATCTATCTTGCACTAGACCACTTTAATATTGATTAGCCTATTATAAAATTCAGTTCATATAAATTAAATTTTATAAATAAAATTATATTGTCAACCGTTATTTTGTCCCAATTTGGGCAGTTCGTGAATCACTTTGAGCAACATGATTCTGTTATAATAGGCTTATTAACTTGTGAGGAGTTTTTTTTATGATTAAGCCGATTATGCATGATACCGAATTTTTGAGCCAGGTGGCCCTACCTGCCACAACTGCAGATACAGCAGTTATCACCGATTTAATTGATACATTACAAGCTAACACCGATCGTTGTGTCGGCATGGCTGCTAATATGATTGGCGTTAATAAACGGATTATTATCGTCCAAATGGGGATTCTCCCTGTAATTATGGTCAATCCCAAGATTATCCGTCACAGCAACCCTTATCAAACTGAAGAAGGGTGCCTATCACTTGTTGGCCAACGTTCAACAAAACGGTATGAAACAATTGAAGTAAGCTATCAAGATCGCCAATTTAAAGCACAGCAACAAGCTTTTTCTGGCTGGGTAGCTCAAATTATCCAACATGAAATAGATCATTGTGAGGGCATCCTCATTTAATTCCTATTACACAGCCACTAGTCCGATTTGGTCTAGTGGCTTTTTTATATCACTAAAAATTTTTTTAATTAATTTAAATTAATTAAAAAATTAAATTCGGATATTATACTATTTGCCGTCTAAAAAATCAGCTTAGTTCTAGCATTTAATTTAATTTATTTTCGAAACAAAAATTACCGTTGCGACATTTATATTAACCGTTCAAGTAATTAGCGCTTTTAACAATCGTCTTTTAACGCCATATTAATGACTTAAAAGGGCATAATAATAGCCATTTTTGGTAAAAACGTGACAGGTTAAAGATGCTATTTTATTAAGAATAGTGATAGAATATTAAATAATCAAGTAATATAAGGAGCACTTTTAATGTTAAATATTGCATTTTGTGACGATAATCAGTGTTTTCTAAAAAAAATCACTCAAGAAATCGATCGATCATTAGCCATCAAAGCAACTTATCAGACTTTTACAAATGCAACCGACCTACTCGATGCCTTTAAACCCGGTGTATTCGACGCCTTTTTTATCGACATTTATATGCCCAAAATTAATGGTAAAATGTTAGCCCACAAAATTCGCAATCTTGATAAGCGGGTAAAAATTATTTTTGTCACCCGTTATGAACAAGAAATTCTAAATACCCTGCAATATGATATCTATGATTTTCTACCTAAAGATCATCTCAGTGAGCGCATTGATAATTTGCTGGCACGGCTGAGTCGCTCTGTGGCTTTTGAAAATAGCAAATATCTTAGACTGAAACTACGCGAAACAACTGGTGAAGAACTCTATAAAAAAGTCTATCTTGATGACATTATTTACGTTCAATCACTCAATCGGAAGGTTTATCTCCATCTGGCCGATCAAACCCAATTTGAACTTATCGGTTATACCTTCCAAGAAATAACAGATTCGCTAGTTGAGAAGGGATTTCTGAGAACACATCGGAAATTCTCCGTTAATCCAATTTTTATTAATGAAATTAAAAACACCAGCATCCTAATGGATAATGGTGAAGAACTAGATTTAAGCCGTCGACGAAAAAAAGAAGTTCAAGAAGCATTTATATGCGGTATACGGGGGATTCTCAGTGACTAATCTAATTATCTACGTTACACCGACTGTGATTGAAGTGACCATCCTTTATGTACTATTGATTTTATTTTTAAATACGCGTTTTATTCAACGAAGCCGGGCGATTGCTGCGCTAATCACACTCATTGCGATAGATTCATACCTTACTATTTTTATCTCTGAATCAATACCATATATCCGTGCACTGCTAATCCCCATCGCTGTCAGCCTTTCATCAATATTACTATTTAAAGATAAAATAATTAAAATCTTTTACTTTGTTGCATTAGGTTACTATTTTGTTTATTTCTCTGATATTTTTTCTGGGTTAATACTCTCCAACCTTCTCAATAAAAATATCCTACAAGTTATCGACGTTACAGATTTTTATGGCATCCTATTCTATATTCTGACGAAGTCGATCATGTTGCTTCTAATTTATGGCTACTACCACTTTTTCAATAAACTGAATTTAAATATCTCATATCACTATTTGATGATTATGAATTGTATTTTAATCATTGGTGCCATCCTAATTGACAATTTCATGTCCATCATCAGTGGCAACTTACAACTTAACAATACGGGCCCGTTATCCCATAAAATACTAATTATGGTTATTTTACTCAATATCACTATCTGCTTAACGATTTACCTATTTTCACAACTAAGCCTCTACTATCAAAATCGTGAATTTGAACTTAACCTTCAAGCGACTTCTACTGTCTTAAAAAACGAAATTAAAATTCAAAATAAAAAAGAACTTGAACTCAGTCATATGCGGCATGACTTTAAAGAAAACATCATGTCAATCAAATACATGATTGAAAATGAGCTTGATACTGAAGCCATTAATTATGTCAACCAGATTACAGGGCAATTGGAGAAAGTTAAAGCCCAGGTTTTAACCGGAAATGTCTATATTGATGCCGTTTTAAACAACAATATCCAACTATGTGCTTCTAAGGATATCGAACTCTCACTTAAAGTGGACCAAGTCCAGACTGAATCGTTAGAACCCGTTTCCCTCTCCAACATACTAATTAACTTATTAAAAAATGCCGTTGCCGCAACCGAAAAGCTGCCCCCTGAAAAAAGAAAAATTAGCGTTAAGATTTTTGAATACAAACACAAATTGGTATTAATCGTTAATAACTCTCATGCCGAAACCCATTTAGGTAGTAAGGTAAACCTTTCTACCAAAAGTTGGTTTAAGCATGAACATCACGGACTAGGTATCGGGATTATTAAGAAGAGCATCGATCGACTAGACGGTGATTATAAAATAGCCTACGATGAAACGCACTTTGACATGCTTGTTTTATTACCTATCGATCAAAAATAATAATGGCGGTGTTGGTGGCTTGGAAAACCTTACAAAAATGATTACTAATCTACTCGTTAGAAAAAAAGTGATTTCAGCAGACGAACAAGTCTTCTACAATTATGGCGTTGAGCTAACAATTAATGAGTTTTTGATTACGGCCTCCATCTTATTATTTGGGCTCAGCACTCATCAATTTTGGCTCACTGTCGGTTATGTGATTCTCTTTAGAATCATTCATACACAAACCGGTGGCTATCACTGTCGGACCTATTTAAATTGTTATCTGACATCCGCTTCTCTGGCTATTGTTGCCATCTATCTCGCGCAATGGCTATTGTTCAATCCCACTGTCGCGATTATTTTCTCGCTTCTATCAGCCCTTGCTTTCTGGTTTGGAACACCGCTTATAGAAGATAAACGTGTTAAAAATGAAAAGTTTAAGCGTAATCGGATCACGATTATCGTTTTCGGCTTATTCTCAGTTTTGTGTCTGTTCTTCCATTTTTTAGTCGTTCCAATCGGTGCCGCGACACTGGCAACTTTAGTACTAGTCACAATATCTCATTTAAAGGAGGTGATATTTCATGAAAAAAGTCCTAAATTACGTTAGAGAAGCCATCGTATTAAAGATGCGCTTAAACTCAAAAACTGTTTCTGCAGGCTGGAGCTACGAAGTTAAAAAACCAGCTGAATTAGACAAATACCTTAAGAGTATTGACTAATTCATTACAAAAAAAGATCCCGTCAATGACGAGATCTTTTTTTATGCTCAATTACTAACCGCGATGGTCAGCACCCTTCACTTAAACGTGCTTCTCGAACTGCCTTTTCCGGTTAACCACAAAATGGGAATCATAGCTAAACCCGCCATAATCCCCATTTTCTTGTTAATCCTCAAAGCCAACCCGTTCGAGTCAGAACTCTATTTATTTTCTTTCTTTTCGCTTTGTTTTAATTCTTCACCCAATTTGATAATATATTTCTTCAAATCATCTTTGACTTCTGGGTGTTTCAAACCGTATTCAATACTTGTTTCTAAGTAACCGAACTTGTTACCAACATCGTAACGACGGCCCTTGAATTCGTGGGCGAAGACGCGTTGTGTCTTGTTCAATTCGTCGATAGCATCTGTTAATTGAATTTCGCCACCAAGGCCTGGTTTTTGATTTTCTAGGACATCAAAAATTTCCGGTGTTAATAAGTAACGACCGATAATGGCTAAATCACTAGGTGCCTTATCAACATCTGGCTTTTCAACGAAGTTCTTAACATTGTATAAATCATCTTTAACCTTGTTTTCAGGGTTAATGACACCATACTTATCAACTTCGCTGTGTGGCACTTTCATAACAGCCAATTGTGAGGCATGTGTTTCTTCATATTCATTAATTAATTGTTTGCTCAATGGCACTTCATCTTCCATCAAGTCATCACCTAACATGACAACGAAAGGTTCGTCAGCCACGAAAGACTTCGCAAGACGAACAGCATCCCCTAAACCATTAGGATGTGATTGGCGAATGAAATAGAGGTTAACGCCCATGTCAGTGGTTTCATTGACCATCTTCAACATCTTCGTCTTATTCTTAGCTTTTAAGTTTTGTTCCAGCTCAGGTGCTGAATCGAAGTGATCTTCGATTGGCCGTTTGCCCTTACCAGTAATAATTAAAATATCTTCGATACCTGAAGCTTTTGCTTCTTCAACGATAAATTGGATCGTTGGTTTATCAACAATTGGCAACATTTCTTTGGCCATTGCTTTAGTGGCTGGTAAGAAACGTGTCCCTAAACCGGCTGCTGGAATAACTGCTTTGCGTACTTTCATTTAAAGAATCCCCCATTAATCATAGTCTAATCATAGTATGCCATACTCAAGCCGATTTGTGACCCTTAGACGCTCAAAAATGAGAAAAATATTAATATCTTAACACTTGTTTGTTAACATAATCACATTAAATTTGTAAGCGCTTGTTAATGTTTGCTATCCTCAATTGAATAGTTTATTAGGAGGTTTCTATGTTACTACTACATACGCGTACCGTCCCGCTCCAACACACAGTTTGTCCAGATTGCCTACCTTTAATCAAAACCGTCGATTATGATCTGCGCTTTCGTGAATCAATTAGTTGCCCGTATATCAACCATTATCGTATTAATTCCGATACCATGTTGCTAGCGACTAATAAACATCGCAGTTTAATTATCAGTCGTAACAACGGCCTGCAAGCGACGCCCCTTTCAACCCGCAAATTAATGCGCCAGTATAACCGTCAACAACTCATTGATTTCTCACAAATGCGACACATCTATCATAACTTCGGCCACCTACGGAAACTACCGCAAATCAACGGTGAATATCAATTTCTACCGCTTAGTGGCACTGCCCATCAAAACGCGAGTTGGTTAGCGCTACACTACGTTAAATACTACGAACAAGCTGGTGATCATCTGCGGATTACTTTCCTGAATGAAACAAATTGCGAACTCCTCTACAAAGGACGTCAGTTAGAGGCCGAAATTCATCAATGTGCCGCAATCGGGCGCATTTTGCGTATGAGTCTCGGGATTTGTGCGACTAACTTCGGTTATACAATTGAACTCCAATCCTGTTTTAACAGCAGTATCATCCACAGCTATGACTACTGTTGTTGCCAATTATGCAGTATGGTGCCCGATAATCCGCAACAATTGATTCGACTCTTAGATGACTTAGAAGTTCATAAATCAAACTACATCTACCAAGCAGCCATTCAGGAATATAAGGAATATCCGATTCATGAATTTAGCTGGTATTTACAAGGTGTGCCAGGCTTTATTCGAAAATTACGCGATTTATAAACCAACCGAAATATTGGTTTTTCAGCAGTTTTCAGTATTAAATAACACTCGTTTCAGAAAATGCAATTCGTAAAAGCCTATTAAACCGACTATTTGTTGTGATTAAGGATTAAAAACGGTCGTTATTCTTTTGACCGCCAAGTCGTTATAGTGAACTTACCGGGAAAATTCACTGCGAGCTCGCGGCCTAAAGGATGAGATACAATGACCAAATCTAACCAAGCCGCTTTCAACCGCTTACTCCAAGACGACAACTTTATTTACGGCGCCCTTAAATCGCTCCATATTAATCGTTATCACGAGAACTTCGATGATCTCTACCAAGAAGCCATTCTAACCTTTATCGACGCCTATCAGCGCTTTCCAGGCGATCCTGAGACCCATGAGCACGAATTCATCGTCTACGCCTACCAAGCAATTAAATGGGCCACGATGCGGCACTTCAGACAAGAAAACGGCCGGAACAAACAAATCGGCTTCGTTAACCGACTATCTGAAGACGATGCTTTAATGGACTACCTCGATCAGATCAGTGATCCCCGCTGTGACCCAGATAACGCCGTCATCTATAACGACCTCTTCGAAAAACTCTACCAGGTCTGTGACTCACGTGAACGACGCTTTCTAGTCCTACGCTACTTTGCCAACGCCAGCCTAAAAGAAATCGCCGCGGACTTAAACATCACACGGCGAACAGCTAATAATATTAAATTTAGGGTGCAGAAGAAGTTTAGTAAGTTGTTAATCTAATAGAAAATAAAAGGCCTCTCGTAAGAATGAGAGACCTTTTATTTTATTTAATATTTAAATCATTCTTGATTTTACTTGTTGAAATACCTTCTGTTCTTGGTAGGTAAATTACTTCACATTGATCTTTTAGGAAATCGAATTGCCCTTTCCAATCATCACCCATGACAAATGTATCAATATCATACTTAGCAACGTCAGTTTTCTTTTGTTCCCAATCTGTTTCTGGGATCACTTCATCAACATATTTAATAGCTTCCAAAATATATTTACGGTGTTCATAGCTATGATAGGCTTCTTTATGTTTAATTTGATTAAATTCATCTGTTGAAATAGCGACCACTAAGTAATCCCCTAGTGATTTAGCTCTTTCAAGTAAATGAATGTGTCCCCAATGTAGTAAATCAAATGTACCATACGTAATTACTTTCTTCATACGATTACTCCCCAATTTTTGTCATAAAGCTCTTCAGTGCATCTTGCCATGTTGGTACTTCAAAACCAGTTGCTTTAATCTTCGTCAAATCCATAATTGAATGTCTTGGACGGAAGGCTTTTTGGGGATATTCGTCTGACGTAACGGGACTCACTTCAACAGCCTTATCCTTCAAGATTTCACTTGCAAATTCATACCAAGTACATGAATTGTCATTTGAAAGTTGGTACAAACCATAAGGAACGTCATTTTTAACTGAATATAACATGAATTCGGCCAATGTCCGGGTCCAAGTTGGCCGACCGACTTGATCACTAACAACTGTTAAACGATCATGGGTTTTCGCAAGATTTAACATGGTGTAAACAAAATTCTTACCATATTCACCAAAGACCCATGATGTCCGGATGATGTAATACTTGCTCATCGTATTAGCCACGGCTTCTTCACCAGCCAATTTTGTCCGACCATATTCGTTCTTAGGTGCTGCTGGAGTTTCTTCTGTGTACATTTGATCGTTAGTGCCATCGAAGACATAATCTGTACTGATGTAAATTAATGTTGCCCCAACTGCTTCTGCAGCATTAGCAATATTTTGTGTCCCAACTACGTTTACCTTATAGTTGATTGACTTGCCAGGTTCTTCTTCGGCTGCATCAACGGCTGTATATGCGGCACAGTGGTAAACTAATTCCGGTTTGTTAGCTTCAAAATAAGTATTAACTGCTTCTGCATTCGTAATATCTAATTCAGCAGCATCTGTTCCCACGTATTCAATTTGATTTTCATCTAATAAGTGACGTAATTCAGTTCCCAATTGACCATTGGCTCCGGTGATTAAAATTTTCATAATCTCTATTTTCCCCCTAATTAATCTTCAATCTATTAGATAACAATGTAATAACAGGATCTTTAGACTTCTTTAAAGTATATATTCCTAGTAAAGAATATATACTCATACCTACCACGATTTGAATAGTTAACCCAAGGATTCTATTTTTAATACTTACACCTATATAAAGTACAACACTAGCCATAAATAACCCTATAACAAAGAAATATAATATCAATTTCATATACTTTCTTAATTCAAGTTCCTTCTTAACAGAATTAATCTGGTAACAAGCTACAATAATTTCAGCACAGAGTGTTGCTACTACAGCCCCAACAGCTCCTAATGGCTTAATTAACATTAAATTAATAATTACATTAATAATCGCTCCTAAAATAACTGACACTACATACGGTGCATCTCTCATGCTTGGTATCAACATTTGCGTCCTAATAACATTGCCAATAGAATAGAACGGTAATGTAATCGCCATTATTGACAATAATGTAATAGTCGGTTTAAACTTTATACCGTAAAAGAAGGGCACAAAATTTGAGGAAATGGCAATTAAACCAAACATAAATGCTATTGATAGAACTATTGCAAATGAGAGCGAAAGTTCTATATATTTATTTTTTTGTTTCAAATTATTTTCACCATAAAGGCTAGCCATCCTTGGTAGCATAACTATCCCAAGTGCTCCAATAACGCCTTTGGGTGCAATTAATATTTTTTCTGCTCCTTCAAAAAAACCAACTTGTGAAAAACTCGATAATTTTCCTAACATAATTTTATCCAATACTGTAAAAACACTTATAGCAATAACAGGTATGAACAAAATTAGTATCTGTTTAAAATGTTTAAAAACATCTTGTTTCTTAACATAAACTAGTCTTACTTGTTTTAAAACAAATGGCCAAGTAACTAAAAAACCAATTAATGCACTACCACCCATTATTAGTGTATAAATCCAAAGATCTGAGCTTTTTCGTACTAACAAGAGAATCATAATCGCTGCTAAAACTTTAACAACCGTATTTCTAAAAACCACTACTTTAAAATTTTCTAAACCATAGAACAACCAATTTACATCAAATATGGCCCCAATCACCCATAGGATTTGTATTACTGCTATCGTTAAGTTATTCGAAATAAAAAATAAATAGCCAATATAGCCAATTATTGCTATACATGCTATAAAAAATTGAAAATAATATATACTACTGAAAACCTGATTTATCTTATCTTTATCATCTCTAACTCTTGATATACTTCTATTTCCATAATTATCCAATCCTAATTTAGCAGCTAATAAAAAATAATACGCTACTGAATAAGTATATGAATAAATGCCCATTTTACTTGCACCTAATACTCTAGATATATAAGGTGCCGTTATAATAGGTAATAATACTATTAAGACTTGATACATCGCATTATAGATAAAATTCTTTTTTAAACTTGTCATGTAGTAATTATATACCTTTCATTATTTGATTATAAAATGAATTTTCTATGGATAAGTTAATCTTATGCTTATTACTCAATTTATGAAAATCTGATACTTGGCAGATTCCTAGATAAACTCTTTCATTAAATTGATCATTTATCTTTAAATCTAATATATGGGAATTAACATTACTAACAGGTATTATTTCTTTTTTATATTCTCCAAACTCATTTATTGCAAGTGTAAAACAAATATGAAATAAGAAGTAATTCTTTAGTTTATTTTCTTTTAACCAATAATTATATAGTATTTTTCTTGTTAATAGTAAAACTGGGTGCTGTGGTGCAGATGTAATAAGCCAGCTAGATCCAATTATAGTATCATCATCACGTAATTCATTACTAAAGAAAAACAGTGATGATTCAAACACTATGTTATTAAATCTATTACCTGTACAAAATACTGTTGAATCAATCCACGTTCCACCATATTTTATCAATAATTCTAATCTTAATAAATCAGAAAAATGTGTATTAGATATATCACCTATTTCCCATTTACTTATTATAAAATCAGGCAATGTAACATATTCTTTAAAATTATCGCTATCAATAATTATTATCTCTTTATCTGATAATTTTTCTCGAATTGTTGAAATGCACTTCTTAACAAGTTTGGGTGCATTCTCTTCTCCTTGTAACCAACAAATCCATATTGTTTCAGATTTAAACTGCGAATCATAATTATTTGCTATTACTGTGTTAACATCCTTTGCATTTAAATAACGTCTATAAACATATTTAGACGTTAATTTATTAGCAAAGTTTTGTCTTCCTGTTCCAGTTGGTGTTGTCATATAAGAACGTAATTTATTACACATTCCTGTAATTCCTTGGTTCTTATACAAATTTTTAATTTTTTCCATAGTCTCTTTTATACCTACTATTATTCTAAATTCTCATTGACCGTTTTTAGCATAGTTGGCTTCAACTGCTGCTTTTTCTGCTTGCCACCAGTCTTCGTTATCACGATACCAATCGATGGTATGTTGTAACCCTGATTTGAAATCAGTAAATTCTGGTTGCCAGCCTAATTCTTCGCGTAACTTGCTTGAGTCAATCGCATAACGTAAATCATGCCCAGGACGATCTTTAACTTGATCATAAGCATCTTTAGGTTGTCCCATTAATTCTAAGAGTAATTCCAAGACATCTTTGTTGTTTTGTTCGCCGTCAGCACCGATTAAATAAGTTTCACCGATTTTACCTTTAGTTAAGATTGCCCAAACAGCGCTTGAGTGGTCATTCGTATGAATCCAATCACGAACATTTTGGCCTGAGCCATAAAGCTTAGGACGAATGCCGCTTAACACATTAGTAATTTGACGTGGAATAAATTTCTCAATGTGTTGGTAAGGACCATAATTATTTGAACAGTTTGAAATAGTGGCTTGTAGACCGAATGAACGGACCCAAGCACGAACTAATAAGTCTGAGCTGGCTTTTGATGATGAGTAAGGGCTACTTGGGTTATAACGTGTTTCAGGTGTGAATTTTTCACCGGCACCTTCACCATGACCTGGTAAGTCTTCGCGCAATGGTAAGTCACCATAAACTTCATCCGTTGAAACATGGTGATAACGCACGTTATATTTACGACAAGCTTCAATCAAAGTATATGAGCCAATAATATTAGTTTGAATGAAAGGTGATGGATCCTTTAAGGAGTTATCGTTGTGACTTTCTGCAGCATAGTGCACAACCGCGTCCGTATTTTGAACCAACTTATCGACTAATTCAGCGTCACAGATATCGCCAACCACTAATTCTACACGGTCTGCTGGTAAACCAGCTAAGTTAGCACGATTCCCCGCATAAGTTAACTTATCCAAAACCGTTACGTGAACTTCTGGATGGTTGTTAACAACATAGTGGACAAAGTTAGAACCGATAAAACCGGCGCCGCCGGTAACAATAATATTTTTCATAAGTTAGAGTCTCCTTAAATTTCACCGTAAACAAATGGGTTGTTTTTTTCGAATTCTGTAAAGGTTGGTTGTTTAGCATCTTTTTCAGATGTAATCGCTTGGTCAAAATCAATTGGCCAGTCAATATTTAATTCTGGGGTTTTAAATGAAATCCCACCATCAGCTTCTGCATCATAATAGCCATCACATTTGTATAAGAAGTTAACGTTATCGGTTAACGTCACAAAACCGTGGGCAAAGCCCTTTGGTACTAATAATTGACGATGGTTACTTGCTGAAAGGATATAACCTTCCCATTGCTTATAAGTTGGGGAACCAGCACGCACATCTACAATGACGTCTAAAACAGCGCCAGTAACAACCCGAATTAGTTTCGTTTGAGCGGCTTTGCCACGTTGGAAATGCAAGCCACGTAAAACACCTGCTTGAGTTGATAATGAATGATTATCTTGAATAAAATCGATATCGATACCGGCTTCTTTAAAGTCCCGGTCTGAATATGATTCCGTAAAGAATCCCCGGTGATCACCAAAAACGGCTGGTTCAATAATTTTAACGTCTTGTAGTTTAGTTGTTGTTACTTTTAATTTTCCCATAACTAAATTCCCCTCAAATAATCTATAATATTAGATTTTTCATTATTTCCAATTAATTTTAAAATTTTATCGTCTTCCACAATAGAGGTACTCCAACTAGATTTATTCATAATAAAATTGTCTAGTTCATCCTTAGAATAAATTATCGATCCGCCAGCTTCTTCGATTAAGGAATCACAATAGAGCCCCCTATCGTTTTCTTCATATTCTTTACCATCGTATAAAAAATGAACTATCGGTTTATGTAATGGCAAAAAATCGACGTAGACACTTGAATAATCTGTTATTAATAAATCTGTTACTAATAATAGATCTTGCACATCTAATCTTTCTGATATTACAATAATATTATTTCTATTAATAGAATTATTTGCTTCTCTCACAAAGTGTTGTCTTTCTAAAATATAGATATTATTTTTAATTAAATAATCATCTAATTTCTCATTAGATGTCTCTGAAAATGAAAATATTTTTTCGCTTGTATCTCTAAAAGTTGGTAAATAGCTAATTATAGTTGCATCTAAAGGTAATTTTAAGAATTCCTTTATACTTCTAATTTTATCCTCATTATCGCTCATTGACTTAAGATATTTGACCCGTGGCTGTTCTGCTATAATAACATTTCCTTCATTTGCACCGTAATTATGAAATGCCGAAATCATTCTTTCCTTCATTAACTTAGAATTAGCTAAAAAATAAGAATAGTTCTCATAACTATGGATTCCTTCATTCCTAGACCTCTTATTATCACTCCCTATCCGTTTCAAAGGGAATCCATGCCATAACTGTATAACGTCAGCATTTCGCATAAGGTTAAAAGTTCCCAAATCTTGATAACCATGTGAAACAAGAGCATTACCTGCTCTTAATAAATAATAAGCGGATTTTAAAGAATTTCTTCTAACAAATTCTACAGATGCATTTTCAACATCTGATTTTAAACTTTTTTCACCAATCCATATTATTCTATAGTCTCTATTTTGCTTCAATTCTTCAATTACATATCTTGAGTTATCACTAAACCTTTTACCAAACCATGCACCTAAAACAACATAGTCATTATTACGTTTAGAAAATCCACTTAAATAATATAAAATAGTTCTTAATAGATTCTTCATTTTTGTTTTTTCCCTTTTGAAAGTACAACAAGATGAAACATTGTCATTCTTTTCTTTATCATTTTAGTTATTGATTTTCTCTTACCTGTCACTGTCCCATCATGTCTTCTATATTTTATTAATCTATCATTAATATGCTTATATCTAATACCATTTACCTGGCACTGAAGACCTATCCACATATCATGCATGTCAATCTTATCTGGAAAAGGTAAGATATATTCTTTAAGCTCTTTTTTAAATGCCATCATCGCACCACAAAAGGGATTTTTTATTAATGTTCCAGTAATATTTTTAGTAAAATGATTCTTATTATACGTATCCCATGAATTATTAACGACTTTAAGTTCACTATCTACGACAAATGCATCATGTATCACTAAATTTATACTGTCAACCTTTAAATATCTAACACATGTTGAAACTTTATCCTTTTCCCATACATCATCTTGATCCGATAAAAATATATAGTCCCCATTACATTTTAATATTGCTTTTTCAAATGATTTTATTGGACCTATATTACTTTTATTTTGATATATTAGAATACGTGAATCCTCTAACCCCTTAATTAAATCCAATGTTCCATCCGTCGAATTATCATCTACTATAATTACTTCATCTTCATTAGATAATTGTAGTAATATGGAATTTAATTGTTCTAGTACATATTTCTCACCATTATAAGTAGCTAAACATACAGATATAATTATGAATCACCTCTACTATTAATTACTTGTTTAAATGTTTGCTTTATCTTAATAATACTTCCGCGTTGCATTATTATTTTTAACACTCTTAACATAAGTTTTAATCTATACCTACGAATATAACTAATATAATTATTATATACAAATTTAGTTTCAGCCTTTAAAAATAAACTATATCTACTATCTGACATAGTCGCATAATTGCTCGTTGATAAATTATGTTCGATAACTTCATCAATAATCTTAAATTTTTCATGGTTATCTTGTAAATCTTTAAAAAAATCATAATCTAAAAAATCTAATGTATAGTTTTTCCCAAATATATAATTATTCTTATTAATATAAGAGCATTTTATTGTATTTCCTGAATTTATAGCCGTATCTTTTATTTCATCTTTAACACCGAATAACGCATTTTTTGTATTAAATGGTGAAATAATCTTCTCGTTAACTTTTATTCTCGGAACCAATGCTACATATTCTTTATTTTTCAATATCTCTGCTTTTACAGTATCTAAAAAATCATTTGGCACTTTACTATCCTGATCAAATAAAGTTACCCAATCAATAGAATACTTTTTCGCTAACCGAAATGATTCGTTATAGGCTTCAGCAAGTCCATTATTTTGGCCATTCCATACATATATATAATTTTCATGAAGTTGTACATCTAATTGACTTATATTTGAATTATCATAAATCATTACCAGTGTTGAATTATCTATATTATTCATAATGGTTTTAAAAGTCTCACTAGAACTCACAGGATTGTTATAAATAACTATTAGCAGCAATAAATCATATTTATTGTTCATTTACTAACCTCAATAAATATTGGCCATAATCATTTTTCTTAAGCGGTTGTGCCAATTCAATCACTTTTGCTTTATCGATATAGTTCATTCGGTAAGCAATTTCTTCTAAACAAGCAACCTTTAAGTTTTGACGCTTTTGAACGGTTGCAATAAAGCTGCTGGCCTCATGTAATGAATCGTGAGTTCCGGTATCTAACCAAGCAAAGCCACGGCCCATTAGTTCAACATCTAACTGCCCCTTTTCAAGATAAGCCTTGTTAATATCTGTAATTTCAAGTTCACCACGTGGTGATGGTTTGATATTTTTAGCGATATCAACAACTTGATTATCATAGAAGTACAAGCCTGTCACCGCGTAGTTGCTAGCTGGATGTTCTGGTTTTTCGATAATTGATTTCGCATGCATATTTTCATCAAAATCAACGACCCCAAAACGTTCTGGATCATTAACATGGTAGCCAAAGACCGTCGCGCCAACTTCTTTTTTAGCCGTTCTTTGCAGCATTTCTGATAAACCACCACCATAATAAATGTTATCGCCTAAAATTAAGCAAACTGAATCATCACCGATAAAATCGGCCCCAATAATAAATGCTTCAGCCAAACCGTTTGGTTTATCCTGAACAGCGTATTCAATGTTTAAGCCAAGATCATGACCATCACCAAATAGTTCTTCAAATCTAGGCGTGTCAGTTGGTGTAGAAATAATCATGATGTCCTGAATGCCAGCTAACATTAAAGCTGACATTGGATAATAAATCATTGGTTTATCATAAACCGGAATAAGTTGCTTTGATACAGCCTTTGTAATTGGATATAACCGTGTACCTGATCCACCTGCTAAAATAATACCTTTCATTTAAATCGTCCCCCTTTAAATAATGTCATAATTATTGGAAATACAAGTTGCAATGATAAACCGGTAAAAGCGAAAAAATTCGAGAATGGTAAAAGTGTATATAAAGTAGCCATCATTGCTAAAGCAATATTACTAAATTCTGGATTAACTTTTTTTATTATTTCCATATAAACTATAGGAAAAATTAGTATATATAGTAAATATACGTATAGTCCACCCCATCCTAACATTAAATAGGCCTGGGCAAATGCTGTTACTGCCGTAAATTCAGCAATAATCTGATTAGGTTTAACTCTAATCGTCTCATCCGGATAAATTCTTTTACTTATAAAATCAGGTAAAAAGTTAATTACCATAAATTCTGTTACGTTACGAACCTTAATGTGACTATCATCAACAAGCACATTTTGTATATTCATATTTAAATTTGCAATAGGAGAAGTTCCGTAAGAATATGTCCAAAAATACGGAGCTGGTATATGAGAATCGTTAAATTTAGTACTTGCTTGACCTATACTTAATATCAATGAGCTTTGCCTTATATCCTCAACTCTTTTATAATCAGTATTCATACGATAATTACCTGCTATTCCAAAAACGTAAAGCCCACCTATCATTATAATAAGAATACCCAATAATTTTTTAAAACTAAAAATACGCTTAGTACTCAATATTACTAAATACAAAATATTTAGTAATAAAATCATTATTATCCCTCTTGAGAGAGAAACCAATAAAGGTATAGTTGCTAACAGAATATTAAATATAATAAAATTACTTTTAAATCTGTTATCATATAACTTTTTTACTAATACTAATATATAAAAGGAATCTACTGTAACCAAAATAACATGTAGAACTGGTACTCCATAATCTTTGTAATTAACTTGTTTTAATATTGGAAATCCCTTAGAATAAACTCCCTCAATAACCATTGCTAATATCATTAAAAATGTTATTACTCTAATTCTAGATTTATCAAATTCGGGATTTTTATAATAAACGAGTGCAAAATTTGATTTGAATGTAATTCCTAAAATAAAGTTAATAAAAATTGCAATCAATAAAAAAGTTTTTAATTTTATATCGAGTTCCATATTTAAATTTGAATACGGAATTTGGTACAATACATATACTAAAAAAAATATGCTAGAAAAAATAATATATGGATTTATAAACCCCTTACTACGCCATTTTGTATCCAATAAATTTCACCAAATTTCTTAAAATTGAATATGGAATTAATTTTACTTTTTTATTCTTGGACAAATATTTAATTTCGTCTATAACTTTCTTTACCCCTTCTCTCTCATTACTACCAAATTCTTTTTGTATCCAGCTATATTCCTTATTGAATCTACCAATAAATCTATATCGTTTAAACTGATCTCTTAAATTAAAATGGTGTGAGTGTGTAACAATTGCCGTTGCACAATATCCTACCGAAAAATTATGTTTTATCGCTAATGCAGCCATATACATATCTTCAGAATATTTTACATCAACCGGAAAATTCCCTATCTCCATTAAATATTCCGTTTTATATATAGCAAATGCATCTGAAGAAAATACTGTTTTTATACCTAATCTGTCCTTATCTGAATATCTTTTAACGATACTTTTATCAGGATAATTAAATATCCTGTCTCTCTGCTCAAATACATCACTTTTAGATATGTCGACAATTTGTTTGCCATACGCGATAGCCATATCAGGATATTCCGTTATATAGTCGTAAATATTCTTAATTGCATTTTTTTTAATATATACATCTTGTGTCATATAAATTATATAGTCACAGTCACTCAAAGTATTGGCTATTTTGTTACGAACAAGCCCATGAGTAAATTCTGACCTCTTAATATTATATGCAGTAAAACCAGCATTCTTAGCTAGTAACCGCGTACCATCATTTGACTCTGAATCTATGATTATTTTTTTTGACAATAAATCGCTATTACTATTTATAGCAGCTAACACATCTTTAAAATCTTCTCCTGCATTATAGGTTGGAATTGCTAATCCAATTTTCATAAACTACCACTAACTCCCGTTTTTAATATGCATCATTTGGCATAATCATAATTTTGACTGTTCTGAAGAGAATACCTAAATCATAAACCAAACTACTTTTTCTAATATATTTTAAATCCAATTCAACCATTTCATGGAACCCAATACTATTGCGACCACTAACTTGCCACAAACCCGTACATCCAGGTTTAACCATGAGCCGTTGCCAATCATAGTCTGTATACTCTTTAATTTCGCGTTCCAATGGTGGTCGTGGCCCAACAAGTGTCATATCGCCAACTAGAACATTCCATAATTGTGGTAATTCATCAATACTATATTTGCGAATGAACCGCCCCACTGATGTAATTCTAGGATCTTCTTTCATTTTAAACATCGCACCTTCGACCTCGTTATATTTGAGAAGGTCTTTTAACTTTAGATCAGCGTCACTGCACATTGATCTAAACTTATACATTTTAAATTTACTTTGTTTTAGTCCTAAACGAGTCTGCGAGTAAAAGACGCCCCCTGCTGGATCATCAACCTTAATCCAAATCGCAAGTACCAAAAATAGCGGGCTTAATAGAATTAACCCCGCCAAACTGGCAACAATATCGAATAGGCGCTTCAAACTACGATAAACATACCGTTGATCTAGGACTGCCTGATTAAAAAGCATTACTTGACGCGTATTTTCAATCGACGCCCGACTAGTGTCCTGCTTTTGTATCTCCATGCTTTATTTCCCCCAATTTAAACTATTTCTTAGATTCTTCTGCACCATAGTAACCACCATAATAGCCACCGTAATAGCCACCATAGTAACCGCCTGTGTTCTCTGGTTTCACGCGATTCATGATCGTCCCCAAGATCCGTGCGTGAACTACTTCCAATAATTCTTTTGACTTAGCAACTGAACGCTTATCCGCAATTCCCTGTGGTGCCACTAAAATTGTGCCATCCACTTTGCTTGCTAAGATTTGTGCATCTGTTACCGAAATTACGGGCGGTGCATCAAAAATGACAAGATCAAAGTGTTTTGTTAATTCAACAATTAACTTATCCATCTTTTTCGTATTTAATAATTCTGATGGATTAGGTGGTACAACCCCACAAGGTAGGACGAATAAATGTTCAACTGGCGTTTTTTGAATCGTTGTATTAAAATCAAATTCATCTTCGGTTAATAATGATGTTAAGCCTTTTTTATTAGGTACTTGGAAAGTTTGATGAATTGCTGGCCGGCGCATGTCAGCATCAACTAATAACACATTAACCCCTTGATCAGCCCAAGTAACCGCGACATTAGCACTGATTGTCGATTTTCCTTGTGAAGGTCCTGGTGATGTAAAAACGATACTTCTTAATTTTTGATCAATTGATGAGAATTGGATATTCGTCCGGATCGTCCGGAATTGTTCGGCAATCACTGAAGTAGGTGAGGTTAAAGTAATTAACCCCACTCCTTCTTTCATACTATCTTGATCTAGTTTCTTTTCTTTTCTAAATAAGCCCATGAATTCTTACCCTCTTCTCGATAACGTACTTGTCCGCATAATTGCTTTTTTGATTAAATCTTTAGGTGCGATGTTGTTAACAACACCTAAACTTGTTAGTCCTAATTCTTCCGTTAAAAAGTTTTCATCCTTAACGGTCTTATCCATTAATTCGCGAACGAATGCAATACCGATACCAATCAATAACCCTAGGATTAAACCAATTAGAATATTCAGCTTATTTTTAGGAGAAACAGGTGTTAGATTAGGCTTCGCTTTGGAAATAATCGAAACATTATCGGTTCCGCTCATAATTTTGGGTGCTTTCTTTTGGAAAGTCGTCGCTGTCATATTAGCGATATCAGCAGCTGTGTAGGCATTATCAGCTTTTGCAGTTACTGAGAAGACTTGTGAATTTTGATTATTCGCTATACTAATCATTGAAGCAATTTGATCATCACTCAATTTTTCAATTTTTCCATCATTAATTTTTTTAGCAACAGAATCCATAATCACCGGTTTCGTGATTAAATCTTTATACGTGTTAATCATTTGCACATCTGTTTGAACTTGGTTATATTGCATATTTGCATCCGTATTCTGTTTACGATTAACTAATAATTCTGTTGACGCGCTATATTGGGGTGTAATCACAAAAAATGTTAGAATACCTGCTAATACGGTAAAAATGACTGTTGACGATATAATAAGCCGACTATATTTTCGTAAAATCCCAAAGATCTGTTCAATATTAATTGTTTGTTCCATAATATCCTCCAAAGGTTGATTACGTAGCGATACTAGACCACATACGAAAAGAAGTTAATCATTGCTGATTAGCTCCTTACTAGTGTTACTTCAAATCTAATTGATTTCTGAGTAATGTTGACATATTTGAAACTTCATCAGGTGACATGACTTGGAAAGATTGGCCATCAATCATCTGACCAGTCCCCTTCAATTGTTTTGTCTTGAAGTTCATCGCATCCCCATAATTATGTTGAATGTTCAAGACATCCTTTAAGGTCATATTGGTTTGCATGTTATTTTCTAAAATCTGTAAAAACTTATTATACTGGGTTACTAAGTTCAATGAGGTGGCCTTTTTCAAGACCGCTTGAATAATTGCTTGTTGACGCAGTTGACGCCCAAAATCACCCCGGGGATCATCGTAACGCATCCGTGAGAACTTCAACGCAGTCTCACCATCTAATGTCACTGAACCCTTTTCGAAATGATGACCTTCATAAGTGAAGTCCAAGTCATTATCGACCGTGACCCCACCGACCGCATCAACTAATTGCTCTAGGCCCTTCATATTCATCATGACATAGTAATCAACCGGCACATTTAAAAATGATTGGACCGTATTTATCGTCATTGGAATCCCGCCCAGTGCGTAGGCTGAGTTGATTTTTCTTTTTTGACCATAACCAGCAATTGTGACCCGCGAATCACGCGCAATACTTAGCATATTGGTCTGTTTCGTCTGCGGATTGACGGTTGCTAGAATCATCGTATCCGTCCGCCCTTTTTCTGTGCGACCTAACTCACCAGTATCTGTTCCTAATAATAAAATTGAAAATGGCGTTTTTTTGTTAAGCTTAACCGCTTGGTTAGCCTTACGTTTATTCTGTGTTTTACCTTTAGCCTTGTAAACCGTCTTCGCCGTTTGATCAACATCATAGTAGACCTTCGCAGCAAAAGCACCGCCCACCAAAACCAAGATACCTAAGACCAGTAGAATGATTTTCCATGGAGTCCATGTTTTCTTATGGTGTTTATGGTGATGATGACGATGTAGTTCTGGTTCATCTGAATTCATGTCTAACTTTCCTCCTCAAGGTGTACGATACGAGAATAATAATTACATTATAGGTTAATCAATGTTAAAAAGAAATCACTTTTTTGTTAACGTCCTGTTACAACGCTACTTGCAGGCCTAATTATTAACAGTATTTATGACTCATTTTGCTCCTTACGGCGTTCGATGAAATCGTGGACCTTCCCCTGACTAACGTCGACTTGGCCGGATCCCGCTTCTTCAATCGCCACGTTGACAACAGCGCCAAACATTAAAACCATTGCCGAATAATTAAGCCACAATAATAGAATTATAAAAGCCCCAATTGTCCCATAACTATTCCAAGAAGTCCCAAAATACCGCATGTATAATGAGAAGGCTTGCGCTAATATTAACCAGCCGACCGTCGTTAAGAAGGCCCCTGGTAATACGCTGCGCAGTTGCATCTTAACATTAGGGACAAAGAAATAAACAAAAATCAGAATTACGAATAAGACAACGCTAGTAATCGGCCATTTTAATTGTCCGAAAACATTAATATAATCTTCCGGTATTTTGAAGATTGGTGTTATAAATTCTAGAAATTGTTGTCCGAATGTAAAAACGACGATCAAACTGACTAATAATAGTAGTAAGACTAATGTGGTTCCTAGAGAGATGAGGCGTTTTAGAATAAAATTCTGGATTTTATCGACTCGATACGCCCGATTAATACTAATTTTCAAGGCGTTGATGCCCTTACTAGCTGCCCACAAAGTTCCTAAAATCCCGACGGATAGCAAACCGCTATTTCGTTTGTTCAATAGCGATTGTAGTATCGGCATAATCCGATTGAAAATCGTCGGGGGCACAGCCGATTTTACATAATCAGCCACGCTGAGTACATCTAATTGAAAATACGGCAAGATATTCCCGATAACAATTAGCAGTGGAAAGAATGATAACAGTGCGTAATAGGCAATTATCTTGGCGTTATCGCTGATATTGGCCTCTGATGATCGCCGAATCATCAGTTTAATGAAGGCAATCAATTTCTGCTTTCCGGAAATATCCCGTTTAAAAACCGGTAATTGATTTTGTTCGTCTGATTTCATATTTTTCCTCATAAATTCTTAGTATACGCGCTCATGCCGGGTTTCAACAAGAGCATCAAATGTTAAAAAAGTAACCATCTGTGTATATTATACATGATTAAGTGCTATCCTTATAGTTTTCTGAAAACAAAAAAAGAAGCCTTCTCATTTTTTTAAGAAGGCTTCTTGGTTTGGTGCTTGTTTTAGACGTACACTGTTTTGAAACGTGCTTTCTAAAACTGACTCCTGCGCTTAGCGACAATTCGTAAACAATCGACTGCGTCGCTTATTCACAAATTTATGCTAATGCTCAGAGTCAATCCGTTTTAGACGCACTCTTTACAATAAATATTTCGCGTCCATTTCTGGATCTTGTGATGTTAAGATTTTAGGGCCGTCTTTTGTGATGGCAATTGTGTGTTCGTATTGCGCACAGGCTGTACCGTCTGCTGAGACGTAGTATTCCCAGTCATCACCGGGAACCGTCTTAGACTTGATATGCCAGGTACCACCTAAGATGACCATTGGTTCGATGGTGATGGTCATCCCTTCTTTAAGACGCAATCCCTTACCTGCTTCACCGTACGAAGGGACGTTAGGTTGTTCGTGCATTGTTGGTTGGATGCCGTGACCGATTAATTCACGAACATCACCGTAGTTGTTTTCAACTTCGGTATATTGTTGGATGGCATGGCCGATATCACCTAAGCGATTGCCAACAACTGCTTGATCAATCCCAAGGTATAAAGCCTTGCGAGTATCATCCATTAATTTTTGTAATTCTGGTGCGATTTCGCCAACCGCATAAGTCCAGCAAGAATCACTTTCATAACCGTCTAAGTTAACAGTCATATCAACAGTGACGATATCGCCTTCTTTTAAAATTAGGTTTTTACGAGGAACAGCATGTGCTACTTCGTCGTTAACACAGACACAAGTGGCATACTTATAACCTTCAAAACCTTTTTCAGATGCCTTAGCACCTTGTTTTTCGATATAGTCATTTGCAAATTCTTCAATGACCCAGCTTGAAATACCAGGTTTGATAATATCGCGCAAACCGCGGTGAACACCGGCAATGACAGCACCAGAAGCTGCCATGCCTTTAATTTCTCGTTCAGATTTTAATGTGATCAAAATGAAACCTCCAATAATTGTTACCAATTCACTATTCGTTGAAACGGTAAATCAACAGCGTGACTTGCTGTCTATCTTCAATCTCATATTATACGCTATCTGATTAAAAATTGTACGGCCGACTGCTTTTTAATTAAGATTAAACGCAGCGCCTTTTCTTAGTTCTAGGCATTTGCTATAATCCATATAGCAGAATCTTTATTTTGGTCCGTCAGTTGCGGGCCATCATACCATTGCACACGTGAAAGGATGTTCCTAATAATGGCAACAGCAAAAGTAGTTTACGCAAGTATGACCGGTAATAACGAGGAAATTGCCGATATCGTTGAAGAAGCTCTCGAAAACTTAGACGTCTCGGTTGAAACGTCAGAAATCTCACAAGCAGATCCTTCTGATTTTGAAGACACAGACATCTGCATCGTCTGCAGCTACACTTATGGCGACGACGGTGATTTACCAGACGAAGCCGTTGACTTCTATGAAGATTTAAAAGAAATGGATTTAACCGGTAAGGTTTACGGCGTCTGTGGTTCAGGCGATACCTTCTATGATGAATTCTGCAAAGTAGTCGACGATTTCGCCGGCGTCTTCGAACAAACCGGTGCCACCAAAGGCTCAGACGTGGTTAAAGTTGATCTCGCACCAGAAGCAGAAGACATTGAACACTTAGAAAAATTCGTAGCAGAAATAGTAGCAAAACAGAGTACTCTCTAAGCTGGTCAGCATCTGAGCACTAGCCTAGGCTGGTGAATAGTCAGCTTTATAAAGCACGTTTCAAGTCAGAGTGTTTTGGCTGGCGTTTAGCTTCTGAGTATAGACCCGGTTGCCGAATGAATCATGTAATGGTTCGTTTGGCAATCGTAGCTAAACGGAAGAAGTTGCCAGACAAAACACGTTTCCACCAATTCAATATTTCCCCACTGGGTCTAGGGCAATTCCCTTTTGCTTTGGGCCCAGTTTTCTTATTTTAGTTTTACATTCTATTATTAATTTAGGGGCTCTTTTTATGGCTTTTATTAAGCGGCTATTATTTAAATACCGAGATTTATTGACCTACACCGTTTTTGGCTTTCTAGCATCCCTGGTCAACATCTTCACTTACTGGGTCTTTCGTCACACAATCATTTGGCCTTACTTGTTAGCAAACACGATTGCTTGGTTACTGGCGAATTTATTTGGCTTTTTCACCAATAAGTCCTTAGTGTTCCAATCTAAATACACAACTTTCAAGGCGCTCTTTCGCGAAGTGATTTCCTTTTTCTTCTTCCGTGGCGTTTCCTTTTTCTTAGATAACGGTCTGATGATTGTTGCCATCTCATTTCTAGGGTGGCAGAGTATGACGGCCAAGATTGTCGATCAATTAATCGTCGGTATCGTCAATTACATTACGACAAGCTACACCTTCAAGAAAAGTGAGCGGCAGATGGCCTTACGCGGTCGTATTCTGCGCCATTATCATACTATTTTAAAACGAGGCGATCATGATTAAAACAATTCAAAATCTCATTCATAAATATTGGGAACAATTAATGTATCTAGTCTTCGGGGTATTAACAACCGCCGTCAATATGGTTGTTTTCTACCTTTTAGACCAGTATACTGGTATGTATTACTTACTCAGTAATACCGTTGCTTGGTTTTTATCAGTTCTATTTGCCTTTTTCACTAATAAAACCTGGGTTTTTCAGTCAAAATACACGACTTTTAGAGATTTTTCACGTGAAATAGCTAGTTTCTTTTTCTTCCGTGGTATATCCTATATAATGGATACTGCGATAATGTTTGTCGGTATTTCAATGCTCCATGGTCCTAACATGGTGGTTAAGATTATCGATCAATTTGTGATTATCCTGGCAAATTACATTTTCAGTAAATGGATTTTCAATAAGTCAACGGAGGCTTAACATGAGCAAAACGATTTCAATTATTGTCCCCTGTTTTAATGAACAAGAATCAGTCCCACTATTTTATGCAGCAGTTGAAAAAGTTGCGGCTCAATTACCAGATCATGCTATCGAATACTTATTTATTAACGATGGTTCCGCTGATCAAACGCTACCAGCAATGCGGACATTACAAGCACAAGATCCAGAACACGTGCATTACATCTCATTTTCGAGAAACTTCGGTAAAGAAGCGGCGTTATACGCCGGTTTACAAGCTGCAACTGGTGATTACGTCGCCGTAATGGATGTCGATCTCCAAGATCCCCCTGCTTTATTACCTGAAATGATTCAAGGTATCGAAGTTGAGGGTTACGATTGTGTTGGCACTCGCCGGACAACTCGTGCTGGCGAACCACCCGTTCGTTCATTCTTCGCTAAAAAGTTCTATCAAATTATCAATCATATTTCTCAAACTAAAATTGTGGACGGTGCGCGTGATTACCGTTTAATGACCCGTCAAATGGTCGATGCCATTCTTGAAATGACTGAATACAATCGTTTTTCAAAAGGTATCTTCAGTTGGGTTGGTTTCGACACTAAATATCTTGAATATCAAAATCAAGATCGCGTCGCTGGCACAACAAGCTGGTCTTTCTGGGGACTCTTCAAGTACTCACTTGATGGGATTGTCACTTTCTCAGAAACACCGCTAGCAATTGCCTCATTTATCGGTTTCTTCTCGTTTATTATCGCGTCAATCGCGCTAATCTTCATCATTGTCCGTGCGATTATCTTCGGTGATCCAACAAGCGGTTGGCCATCTCTCATCTCAGTTGTTCTAATGATTGGTGGCTTACAACTCCTTTGTTTAGGGATTGTCGGTAAATACATCGGTAAGATTTATCTAGAAGTTAAGAACCGCCCAGTCTATATTGTTAAAGAAAAGAAATAATCAAAAGAGGCGCCACGACAAATTCTGTCGTAGCGTCTCTTTTAGTTTATAACATGTTTTAAAATTCTTCTGGTCGTTCCTTCGTTTGTTCGAAATGATACGCAATTGCGTCTAAAATCCGCTTTGAAGCAAAGCCGTCACCGTATGGGTTTTTAGCTTGCGCCATGGCATCATAAACTTCTTGGTTGTCTAACAACTCAACCATTGCATCGTGTACCATTTCAGGTTGTGTGCCCACTAACTTCAAGGTCCCAGCTTCAACGCCTTCTGGACGTTCAGTTGTGTCTCTAAGCACCAAGACTGGTTTACCAAGTGATGGTGCTTCTTCTTGCACACCACCTGAATCAGACATGATGAAGAAACTTCTAGCGGCTAAGTTATGGAAGTCAACCACATCTAGTGGATCAATCAAATGAATCCGTGGATGGTTACCTAATATGCTTTGCGCTGCTTCTTGCACAACTGGGTTAAGATGAACCGGATAGACGATTTCAACGTCATCATGGCTCTCAACCACTTGACGCATGACTTTGAAGACCCGTTTCATTGGTTCGCCTTGATTTTCACGACGATGCATCGTCACTAGAACCATGCGTTTATCAGCATCCACCACGTTTAAAATATCGTGATCATAGTCGCTTTGCACTGTTTGTTTAAGCGCATCAATCGCAGTATTCCCAGTAATGAAGATATTATCTTCGTTATGGTTTTCTTGTAATAAGTTGGCTTTACTTTGACTTGTTGGTGCAAAATAAAGATCACTTAAAACATCGGTTAATTGACGATTCATTTCTTCTGGGAATGGTGAATACTTGTCCCAAGTTCTAAGGCCTGCTTCAACGTGCCCAATGGCCGTTTGATTATAGAAGGCACTGATACTAGCTGCAAACGTGGTGGTGGTATCACCATGCACTAAGACAATATCAGGTTTTTCAGTGGCAATCACGTGATCGAGATTCATCAAGACGTTACTTGTAATCTCACTCAAGGTTTGACGCTGTTTCATGACATCTAAATCATAATCTGGTTTAATTTTAAAAATTTCAAGCACTTGATCAAGCATCTGACGATGTTGAGCAGTGACAACAGTGACCGCTTCAAACTCTGTATCACGCTTTTTAAGTTCCAATACGAGTGGCGCCATCTTAATGGCTTCTGGTCGGGTACCAAAAACGGTCATTACTTTAATTTTAGACACAAATAGACCTCCTACTACTTACTATTGCTATCCCTTACTATGCTACACGTTTGGCGCACGATTGACAATTATTATTATCGTTTCTTAACGACTTCTTTAGACCCGTTCCAGTTCAAAACAACGCATTAGCATCACACCGATTTGCGTTGAGGCTGATTCTTCATCAAATTGCACTAGGTGCGCGTTGATTAACGTGGCAAAGCCCGTCATTGTAATCCAAATTTCATTGACTACTTGTTGTTGCTGTTCTTTTGTCAGACGTTGGAGTGGCTGATAATCATGGAGTCGAATATCCGTCACTTGATTAACAAAAGCGCGTGTTTCAGCAGCACCAAAATGATTATCAATAAATAACGCCCGGTAGAGTTCAGGTTCAACCGTCGCAAAACGAATATATCCCACACCTAAATTAACAAGTGCGTCGTCATGATGCTGTTCTTCACTGACATACCAAATCAAACGCGCCTTAGCATGTTCTAAGACAGCCTGTTTCAATTCTGACATACTCCCGAATTCAAGATAAATCGGCTGTGTTGAGCAATTCAAAGCGGTTGCTAATTTACGCGCTGTGATTGATTTCAACCCATCCGTCAAAACAATTTCGTATGCTTTATCGAGGATTTGTTCTGCTTTTATTGTTTTTTTACGTGCCATGTTACCAGCACCTCCCACCACATTATTGACTCAAAAACAGATTCTTTAATGCCACTCTACCATAAAATTAAATAACATGAAAACGTTTTTATAGTTGGGGCGAGTTTTTTTAATCATCCTATGCTATGATATTGGTATCAAATAGGCTTTAAGGAGGATTTTTATGACGACTTTCCAACATAATCTTGAAAAATACGCAGCATTAATCGCTAAAACGGGGATCAACGTCCAAGATGGCGATACCGTTGTCATCCAAATTGCAGTTAGCCAAGCTGAATTTGCTCGCGACATTACGGCAGCTTGTTACGATTTAGGGGCTGCTGAAGTAATTATCAAGTGGCAAGACGATGCCATTGATCGCATCAATATGCAACACAAGGCGCAAGAACGCTTGGTTGACGTGCCAGACTTCCAAAAACAAGAATACGATTACTGGTTAGCAAACAATGCTAAACGGATTTCAGTGATGTCTAGTGACCCCGATAATTTGAAGGGCTTAGATGGCGATCGCGTTGCTGCTGCCCAACTTGCCAATGGCAAAGCAATGCTCAAGGTCCGCCAAGCCACACAAGCCAACAAGAATAGTTGGATCGTTGTAGCAGCTGCTAGTCCTGCCTGGGCGCATAAAGTCTTCCCTGATTTAGAAGCCCAAGAAGCAACTGATAAATTATGGACTGAAATCTTCAAAACAACCCGTGTTGACCAACCAGATCCAATTTTAGCCTGGGAAGAACACGGCAAGAAATTACAAGCTAAAGCAGCCGAATTAAACGCTGCCCAATTCAAAGCCCTTCACTATACTGCCCCTGGCACTGATTTAACAATCGGCTTACCTGAAAACCACATTTGGATTGGTGGTCCTAACCAAAGTAGTGATGGTCGCCCATTCGTTGCCAACATGCCAACCGAAGAAGTCTTCTCAGCAGCTGATGCCAACCATATTGATGGTTATATCTCATCAACTAAACCATTGAGCTATGCTGGTAACACTTTGAATAACATGCAATTCACCTTCGAAAACGGTCGCGTGATTAAAGCCACTGCTGAAGAAGGCAACGATGTTCTTCAAAAACTATTACAAACGGACGAAGGCGTTAAAAGTTTAGGAGAAGTCGCCTTAGTACCAGATCCTTCACCAATCTCACAATCAAAGATCACCTTCTACAATACGTTATTCGACGAAAATGCGTCAAATCATTTGGCTCTAGGGTCAGCTTACGCCTTTTCAATTGAAGGTGGCACTGACATGACGCAAGAAGAATTAAAAGCAGCTGGCTTAAATCGTAGCCAAGCACACGTTGATTTCATGGTTGGTTCAAGTGATATGAACATCGATGGTTTAACACATGATGGTCAAATCGTACCAGTCTTCAGAAACGGTGACTGGGCTAACTAATGCTAACTTTTTGGCTTATGCTGTTAGGCATTTCGATTTGCCTAACAACCTTTTTTGTCGGTTTAACCGCTTATTACTATTTTCAAAAACAAGCCACTAAGTTATTAGTGGTCATCTCGTTAATTGGGATTGTCTGTACAGTCGTCACTTATTACTACTTCCACCAAGCCCTGTTAACACCAGCTTTATAATCAAAAAAGGATTGGTCCCCAATTTAGCTTTGGCCCCAATCCTTTTTATTTTCCTTATTAACACCTGTACTTAATAACCATTCGAATCTAACCTAGCAATTGATTTGACACGATTCTTTTGTTGTGAAGGATTTCCCAAAAGTCATTGATAATCTTTCTCAATTAGCTATAATGAGGTTAAATCAGTCAATACTAAGGAGACATCGCTCATGAAAGCTATCACAACCACCAACGCGCAACCACTAGAACATCACTTTCATCTATCAGAACGACTCAACATCATTCGGGCCGGTGTTCTAGGTGCCAATGACGGCATTATTTCGGTTGCTGGGATTGTGGTCGGTGTTGCTAGCGCGCACCAAAGTCAATACACCCTCTTCTTAGCTGGGATTTCTGGCATGTTAGCGGGCGCCTTTTCGATGGGCGGCGGTGAATACGTCTCGGTCAGCACACAACGTGATACGCAAAAATCAATGATGCGCCTTCAAAAAGAAGCGATTCAAAACGAATATGATGCCGAAGTGGCCAGTTTACAACGAACCTACGAGTCAAAAGGCTTACCGACACCCTTGGCTAACCAAGTCGCGACTGCCTTCATGCAAAAAGACAGTCTGGATATTACGCTCCGCGAAAAATACAATATTGAATTACACCACTATTTTAACCCTTGGCATGCGGCCTTTTCATCCTTCTTCTCATTCATTCTAGGTTCGCTCTTGCCAATCCTCACGATCCTCGCAATTCCCTACCCTTACAAGGTCAGTGGAACAGTGGCATCCATTGTCGTCGCTTTAATTATCACCGGCTACACAAGTGCCACGTTAGGTCATGCCAACCGCTTCAAAGGCGTTTTACGCAACGTCTTAACTGGGGTCTTAACAATGGTCGTCACTTACTTAATCGGCGGTTCGATTGGTTAGGCTTTTCTTTGCTAACCAAATTTGCTATGATAGGTTTAATTTAATCGTTGCCACCGGGCAGTTAATCACTTCTATAGGTCTTAGAAGAAGTGATTGACTGCCCTTTTTTTGTGGCGCGACAACATTAGGAGGCTTTATATTATGGCATGGTTCGATTTATTAATCGCAGGATTAGCAGAAGTTTGGTGGGCAACTACCATGAAAATGAGCGGGGGCTTTACCAAGCTCAATTATACGTTATTAACAATTATCGGGATGGTGGTTAGCTTTGGCTTTTTAATTCGCGCCACCAAAGGATTACCGCTCAGCATCGCTTACCCCGTTTGGACCGGGATTGGTGCCGTGGGGGCGATTTTAATCGGCGTGATTTTATTCAATGAACAGCTTAGTTTGTTAACGTGGCTATTCGTGATTTTACTCGTGATTGGCATTATCGGAATTAAAGTGACAAGCGGTCACTAAAAATTACGCACAAAAAAAGCCCAACCGAAGTTGGGCTTTTTAATACGCAATAATTATTTAACAGCTGGTGTACCGAACCATTCGATACGTGATTCAACAGTGTCTTTGATTGCTTTTGTACCAGGTGCAAGAACTTTACGAGGATCGAAGCCTTTTTCAGCTTGATCTTTGTTTTCTGCATAGTATTCTTTAACAGCGTTTGACCATGCAATTTGTTGTTCTGTATTAACGTTAACTTTTGAGATACCCATTTCGATTGCTTTAAGGATTTGTTCCTTAGGAATACCTGAACCACCATGTAATACAAGTGGTAAGTCAATAGCGTCAGCTAATTCTTGTAAACGGTCAAAGCTTAAACCTTGCCAGTTTTCAGGGTATACACCATGAATGTTACCAATACCAACAGCTAAGTAGTCAGGACCAGCAGCTGCTAATTGTTTAGCTTCTTCAACGTCAGCTAATTCGCCAGCACCGATAATGCCGTCTTCTTCGCCACCAATTGAACCAACTTCGGCTTCAACTGAGATACCTTTAGCATGTGCTAAAGCAACGATTTCTTTTGTCTTTGCTAAGTTTTCTTCGAATGGTAAATCATGACCATCGAACATAACTGAGTTGTAACCAACTTCGATACATTCTTTAGCAGCTTCGTAGTTACCATGATCTAAATGCATGATAACAGGAACTGTGATGTTCATTGACTTGATTGTTTGTTCAACCAAGTTCTTGCATAATTCGTAACCACCCATATATTTAGCAGCACCCATTGATGTTTGGATCAAGATTGGTGTGTTAGTTTCTTGAGCAGCGCCTAAGATAGCACGTGTCCATTCAAGGTTGTTTGTGTTGAAAGCACCAACAGCGTAATGACCTTCACGAGCAGCTTTAAAGATTTCTGTACCATTAACTAATGACATGAAAAAGCCTCCAGATTAATTGCAACTTTTTAGTTGCGATTTTTGAATACGAGTCTATTTTACCATATTTTTGCTGAATATGAATCACCTTTGACAACTTTCTGAAAATGAAAACGAATTCAATCTTTCAACCCAATTTTGACTGGCTTTGTGCTTAATTATCAAATGAAAAAATAAATAACGACAATAATAACACCCCATAGTAATAGTGATATTGGCAGCCCATAAATTAGCCCTTTAAACAATGATTTTCCCTCTTAACGTCCGTATTGACGCAAAAAGAAGAAAATTTTAGCGTCATTAGCGCTAAAATTTCTTCTTCTACTTGTTGTTGCTATTTAATTTAAGATGCCCCCGGCGAGAATCGAACTCGCAACCTATCGCTTAGGAGGCGATTGCTCTATCCAGTTGAGCCACGAGAGCCTATAACTTTCATTATCGCACCTCGTGAATTAACTGTAAAGTTGATTTAGCAATATTCAGTCGACATCTGTCATTTTTTGATGCATCGTTTCAACTCCGAATAAGAGGACGGCTCCGGCTGCCATCAAAATCGCAACCGTGAAGATCGTAAAAATCACTGTGATTGAGACTTTTTGATTGATGAGATAGCCGACTAAAAACGGTCCGACAATCCCACCAATCCGCCCAACTGCTGCGGCTAATCCACTTCCGCTGCCACGAATAATGGCTGGATATTGTTCTGGTGTGTAGGCGTACAACGCGCCCCACGCACCCAAGTTGAAAAAGGATAACAAGGCGCCAGCACTAATTAATAGACCGACTGATTGGGCGGTACCAAAGAAATAGGCACTGATTGCCGTTCCAATTAAGAAACTACCGAGGACCCATTTACGTCCCCACTTTTCAATTAACCAAGCTGCAAAAAAGTAGCCGGGTAGCTGCGCCAAGGTCATGATTAAGACGTAACCAAAACTGTTGACCAAACTAAAACCTTTGAGCACCATGACGCTTGGTAACCAGAGAAACATTCCATAATAAGAAAAGACGACTAAGAACCACACAAACCATAATAAAGCCGTTTTTTGGCGGTAAGCTGGTTGCCACAATTTCGTAACGCGCTGCATAAAGGGCAATGGCTTTTGAATCGTGGCTGGTTCGTGGCTATCCTTGACGTGCTCCCGAAGGACCAACGTGTAAACAGCGGGGAGTGACGTAATCAATAAGACAACGCGCCAACCCCAATTAGGAATCACAAAATATGCCAGTAAACTAGCCGCTAACCAACCGGCCGCCCAGAAACTCTCTAGTAAGACGACTGCCCGCCCACGTGTTGCGTCCGGTGTATTCTCTGAAATTAACGTCGAAGCAACTGGTAACTCGCCACCCAAACCGATACCCACTAATAACCGTAAGGCCATGAAGACGATTAATGATGGGCTAAGCGCCGATAAGCCGTTCCCAATTGAAAAAAGTAATAGCGAGAATAGTAAACTATTCCGCCGCCCAATTTTATCAGCCAAGGCGCCGAAGAAGACAGCACCAATCGCCATCCCGATTGAGCCAACACTGCCAATTAAACCCATTTGACCACTGTTAAGGTGCCATTCTTTAGCGAGGGCCGCGATTACAAACGATAGTAAGCCCACGTCCATCGCATCAAACAGCCAGGCCCCACCAGCTGCCCATAATAGTTTGTGCTGTTCTTTTGTCATCTCAAATCCGCCTCCAAAGTTGATAATAATTGTGTTTATCATACTTCTTAGGTTTACAGGTGTCAAGACACCCTAATTATTAACGTAGAGAATATCAAGTGCTGACAAGGCCGCTTTTATCCGTTCAAAATCCTGTTCAGAAGCGCATTCGATGGTGTGGAGGTGAATCCCACCAGTGAGTGTTGAGAGTAGTTTTTGTTCGGGATATTTTTTAATTTTTTGCATAAATCCTTTGACATCTGTCAAGTTGTTGATGCCTAATTGCCCCGTTATTTCGCCGTAGACTTGATGATCAACTGTAACGTCAATCACTCGCCCGCCGTTTTGAACAATGGCGGTTAATTCAGCGCGCGTCTTGGCTTGTGTATGCTGACACACTAATTGTGCGCGATAACCGGTGATTTGTTGGGTTGTCGTTTGATAATAATAGCCGCTGACCGTCGCAATAATATTGACACCCTGCGCGCGAATTAACGCAATATCGCCCACAATTGTCTGGCGACTCACGTGATAAGTCTGCGCTAGTTGCTTGGCACTAATCGGTTGGCCACTGTCTTTAATCGCCGCTAAAATGGCGTCTCTTCTTTGTTGGGTTGTCATTACCACACCTCGTTTTATCTAATACAGCTATTTTAAGCGCAATCGCACAAAAAAGGAAGTGCGTTTGAAACGGGTTGGCTTCGAGCATTAGCACCGCTCGGCGAATAACTGCTGCAAGCAGTTGTTTGACGAGTGACGCTAAGCACAGAAAGCTACTGACAAAAAACGGTAAAACCATCCATATCCGAATATCAAAAAAGACCTAGGACAAAAATCACTTTTGTCCTAGGTCTTCATTTTTTTAATTTAATTGTTGTCCGTTACTTCGAATGACGCGTTGGTACCAATAAAAGCTGTCCTTAGGATAGCGATTGAGTTCCTTTTCGTCGGTTTCATCTCGATCAACATAGACAAAACCGTAGCGCTTCTGATAACCATTCGTCCAACTCAATAAATCCGTGAAACTCCAGGTTGTGTAACCAATGACGGTCACGCCATCTGTAATGGCTTCTTGGATTGCTTGAATGTGAGCCTTTAAAAAGGCAATGCGGTAATCATCGTGCACTTCACCAGCACCATCTAGGCGATCATAAGCACCCAAACCATTTTCGGTAATTAAAACCGGTAAGCTATAACGACTCTCAATGCGCCGTAATGCCATTCTAAGTCCTTCTGGGTCAATATTCCAATCCCAGTCGGTTTGTTGCATATACGGATTGTCAGCCGTCTTGAAAAGCCCTGGCACACCGCTCGCTTGACTCGTTCCTTTTTTACCGGAAGTATTTTGTTTGGTTAACCCAACGCCACCGACCAACGGATTAGCCGTTACGGTTGTCGTTTGGTAATAGTTGAGTCCCATGAAATCAGGCCGGGCTAATGGGTCTTGTAGTAATGCTTGATCTGCTGCCGTGATATCTGGCAGCAGTCCTTCACGCGCCCAATAATTTAGAATTAACTTCGGATAGCGACCCCAAGCATAAACATCCAACCATAAATCGGCATTCAATTGCTCAGCATCATCAGCCGCAATCTGGTTCACTGGATCAGCATCTAGGGCATAGGTTGGACTATAGGCAAAACTAGGACCAATCCCACCTTGATAACCTTTTTCGTGGAACAACTTAATAGCACTCGCATTGGCTAAATTGGCCATATGATTGGCTTGGTAAGTCCGTTTAGCATCCATCACTGCTGGTGGATGTTCTGCGGTTAAATAGCCGTGCGTGATGAAGATGTTTTGTTCGTTCAAGGTTACCCAGTGACGCACACGATCGCCAAAACGTTCGAATAATAAGGCTGCATAAGCTGTAAAATCCGGAATAATCTGCCGAGATTCCCAACCACCATATTCCTCTTGCAAGGCTTGGGGTAAGTCCCAATGATAAATTGTAACAATCGGTTCGATCTGATTAGCAATTAATTCATCGATTAAGCGATCATAAAAGGCCAACCCCTCTTCATTCACAGTGCCTCGCCCGTCAGGCAATACCCGTGGCCACGAAATTGAGAAGCGATAGGCTTTCAAGCCAGCTCGGGCCATCAACGCGACATCTTCTCGATAACGATGATAGTGATCAACCGCGACATCCCCATTAGTTTCCTTGAAGGTCTTCCCAGGGATACGAACAAACTGGTCCCAGACAGACTGACCCTTACCCGCTTCTTGATAAGCCCCTTCAATCTGATAGGCCGCCGAAGCTGAACCCCATAGAAAATCTTGTGGGAATGGTGCTAATTGTTGATATTCCATAATCAAACTCTCTCCTTATCCCGCTAGATATGACTTTTCAATTTGCTTCAACATTTTTTTGAAGCCCCGTTTTCTCATAAAGCCTAAAACGGCACCCATCAATAAATCATTTGTTTGTTGTAATTTACTGTTTGCCTTGGCTTGTTCCCGGTAAATCACTTGGATTGCTTGGGGGCCATTGGCAAAAATATCATAACTCGATTGGTAAGTCCCTCGTGATGAGGTTGTTTCGTAGTGATAGCTCTGATCCTTGATCAATTGAGTGACCTTCAGCATTGCTTTACCACGATTACCAAACGATTTTTGATACGAATAATTAGCAAGTTGCGCTTCGGTAATTTTTTCGCCGGTTTGTTGTTTGATATCAAATAAAACAGACGTCATAATCTTCTGATAGAAATCACTCGCAGGCATACTCAAATTTTGTTTAATTTCCATAACGCAATCACGCTCTTTCTCTAAATTTAGTACGTTTCAACAGGTAAACCAGCCATCTTACGATAGACATCAACAACTTCGCCGGCAAGGTCTCTGAACGTAATAGCGTTCATTAAATGATCTTGAGAATGAACAGTTAGTAAAGTGACATCAATATGGTCGCCACTGGCTTCCTTAGTTAACATCCCTGTTTGGACATTGTGTGCTTCTGATAATGCAGCGTCTGATTCTTGTAATTTAGCAGCAGCTTGGTCAAAGTCACCCTTCTTAGCGGCCTGAATTGCTTCCATTGCACTACTTTTGGCGTTCCCACCATTAATAATCAATCCCATGATTGTTTCTAAGTTTTGTTCATCTGCCATTGTCGGCACCTCCTAAAATTTAGCTCGTCACTGACTTTCACGTTTGCCTCTAGTTGTTCCAAGGCCGTTAGCGATAACTGAGGTCTAACGTGGTCTTGTCCAATTTAGATAAAAGGCTTACAAATTAAAAATCAATTTCCAGCGAGTCCGTTCGCTCAGGTGTCCGTCAAACGAAATAAAACCCTTACTTACATTGTAAACGCTTAACTAAAATTGTCAATAAATAGCTTGCCCACTCCCTCACAATGCCGACCAAATAAAAAAGAAACCTCAACTAAATTAAGGTTTCTTCTCTGTTTGGGCTAGACCGTTAAATCTTTGTTTTTCTTGTGATAGCCCTTATTCTTTTGATCGCGTTTACGATTTTTCTTACGTTTTGGCTTTAATGGTTCAGCAGGTTGGCGAGTTGGCACTGGTTTCTTAGCCACTTTTGTCTTACTTCGTTCACCCATTGGTTTGTCATCAGCAACCGGTGTTTTCGTTGGTTGTTGTGTTGGTGTGGCAGCCGTTTTTTGAACTGGTGCGGCTTCCTTCACAACTGCTGGTTTTGTTTCTTCCAAATGATCGCCGACCAAATAACGGGTCACTAAATCATATTCTGGCGCTAACAATTTCCGCAAGTTACGGCCATCATGTTGGTTCCCCAACGTTAATACCGTTCCTTCACGGCCCATCCGACCAGTCCGACCAGCCCGATGAATATAGGTAATCTTAGCATTAGGCACGTCAAAGTTAATGACATATGGTAAGTCAGTAATATCTAAGCCCCGCCCAGCAACATCTGTCGCTAAAAGCAGTTGAATCTTACCTTCACGGAAGTCTTTTAACGCCTTTTGCCGTTCTGTTTGGCGTCCTTGGCCGGATAAAGCAGCATATGTTACCTTTTGGTGTTTCAAGGTTTGAGCTGCTTGTAGTAATTGGGCAGATTGGTTGAAAATTACCAAGCCTCTAAAATTCTTTTGGTGCGCTAAATGCCGTAAGACATTCACTTTTTGCGCGTTACCAGTTGGAATGAAGGCGTGTAATACGTCCCCACCAGTTTTGTCGATTGACCGCACATCAATTGTTTCGATTGGGACCCCAAACCAAGTTTCTAAATCGGTTAATGTGTCCGTTGAAGTTGCTGAGAAGAAGCCCAATTGCACATCAGCTGGTGATTCTTGCACAATGTGGCGGGTTTCTGATAAGCCACTGTCCGTTAATAATTCATCCGCTTCATCCATGATAATGGCTTGTAGCGTATGGAATTTTATCTTGCGTTGTTCGCTGAGTTCCAATAAACGGCCAGTGGTTGCAACGATAATTTCTGGTTTCGTCTTTAATCGTTCAATTTGGCGCTTAACATTAGCTTTCCCAGTAATCGCTTGGACGTTACAGTCAATCGCCTTGGCATAAGGTTGAATGACATCTCGTGTTTGAATGACGAGTTCTTGTGAAGGGGCCAAGATTAAGACTTGGAGACCTTCACCGGGCATAATCTTTTCTAATAAGGGGAGCGAAAATGCAAGTGTCTTCCCTGAACCGGTTGGGGCTAAGCCTAAAATTGATTTATCCTGTTTTAAAGGTTGGTAAACTGCTTCTTGAATTGGGGAAAGGTCCTTAAACCCTTGTTCATCCCATAGTGCTTGAAATAATGGTGAAACGCTCATGTATTGCCTCCGTTAATGTTGATCTGCATCAAACTGGATCCCGGCCGATTGTCTTAATTGATATAAAACGGCATTGACCGATTGACTTAGTTGTAATAATTCATGATACCGTTTTGTGTCGTGATTAGCAATAATCGTTGCAAAAGTTGCCGCTTCAGCCATCATCGGATTAGCAAGTGATTGTTCGCCGAGAGATGTTATTTTTTGACCACCATCTTCGTATAAATCGACTTGACCAATTGTGCCCGCATTATCTAAGACAATTGTGCTTTGGCCGCCATAAATTTCTGATGTTAAATATGAATCCACTGTCTTACCAAAGATTAAAGTCACATCGTAATCTGGGTAATGAAGGGTTGCGACCCCTTTACCATCCACCTTAGTTGGTAGCATTTCAGCTTGGTAATCAACCGCAATTGGTTGGCCAAACCAGCTGAGTGCATCATAAACAACGTAAACGCCTAAATCTTGTAAGGCACCACCTGAAAAGTGTGGTGAGAAAATATTGGGTTCTTCCCCCGCTAAAACCGCATCATAGCGAGATGAGTATTTCATATACGATAAGGTTGCGCCGTTGATGCTTGGTAATTTAGCAATTGCGTCTTGCACAATTTTGAAATTAGCTTCATGGATTTGGCGCGCTGCCTCAAATAGAAACTGATCGGGATGATCCGCTAATATAGCAATCATATCTACCATTTCATCCGGATTACTGAAAGCCGGCTTTTCGACAATCACATTTTTCCCTGCTTCGATTGCTTGTTTAGCTTGTTTAAAATGTAAGCTATTGGGGGATGCGATATAAACGGTTTCAAAATCGCGACTTTCAAAAAAGCCATCGAGTGTTGTATACGTATTTGCGTCGGGCGCAGTATAGTCTGTTTTAAACTGGTCCGCCTTTTCTTCAGTTCTTGAATAAACCGCTGTCAATTTGAATGCTTCTGCATCGCGTGCTGCGTTCACAAACTGGCCTGTAATCCAATTTGTACCAATAATGCCTAATTTTTGCATGTCAGTCAACTCCTTCAATTAATAGTTTTAGTATACGGGTTTTAGTTAGAAAAACCTATTAAAACCAACTACTAGTTAGTAGCCTCAATTAAGTATTTTAATAAATAATCGCGTTCTTTAACGATTCTTAATAAAATCCGACTTAAGTCCGATAATTAATTGCACGCAAGGCACGTAATTCGTGCTAAAATAGAGAGTAATTGAGGTGTGACTATGCGAATTTTTGAATTTAAAAAACCACGAGAATTATTTGATCAAACGATTCATCAATATCAACAAAAGGCCCGGGCCACTCAAGCCAGTAAAACAGCAACTTTTTACGCGGGTCATTGGACTTTCGATGATGAAAAAACGCATAAACGACATACGCTTGAAATCACGCCAAATTTACTTATCCAGATTGATCACAAACCATTAACTGGTAAGGTAATTTTGTTAAGTGAGACCGAGCTTATTTTTCTCGACCATTTTGGTTACCAACTCAAAATCACATGTGAAAACCACCAACCGGTTTCAATCTACGACGAAGCAGAAGACACAGAATACCCAATCAAATAAAGAGTGCTCTTTTCAACCGTTTTGATTCTGAGCATTTGTGTCACTTGGCGAATTAGCGATGCAATCGCTGATTTGGCAAGTGTTACAAAGCACAGGAATCAGGTTGAAAAGACACGTTTTAAATCAGAGTGCTCTTTTCAAGCGCCCCGCTTTTGAGCATTAGCATAGTGTTGTGAATAAGCGACGCAGTCGGTTGTTTGCAATACGACGCTAAGCACAGAAAGCGATTTGAAAAGACACGTTTCAAATCTGAGTGCTTTTATTCACGTTTTGGCTCTGAGCATTAACTCAGCGTGCTAAATGACCGATGAAATCGATCGTTTAGTGCGCGTGGTTAAGCACAAGAGGCAGTGAATAAAAGCCAATCCATACATAAAGAAGCCGCCCAAAAATAATTTGGGCGACTTCTTTTTTTACCTATTTAATTGTTTAGCCAATGCCTTTTCGGCTGCTTTTGGTAAATCCGCTTTGTCCACCTTTTGCCATGACATCACACCTTTGCGATCGTTAACCTTTAATTCAAGGTAGGCTTGTTTTTGTAAGCGTGAACTTTTGGCACTATTAAAGCTCACCTTTTTTTGATGGCCAGCCTGATCGTATGCAGGCAGGTCGTATTGGTAAGAAACATATGATTTACCTTCTGTGTCCTTATCGACCTGCTTCGTGCCGTCAGTTGTAATTTGTGTGTAATAGGTTTCACCACCGTAATAATATTCCTTAATTCCCCAGCTACCGCCAATAAAGAAAATCACGATGATGATTAATAATAACCAGCCTTTGCGTTTAAACATATTTAGGCTCCATTCTATTTAAGTTTTTGCCATTCTTGCGGCGTACCGGTGAAAACCGCCAATTGATATTCTGAGTCGTCTCGGCCACCAGGTATTTTGCTAGCAGTGGTATACTGCCAAAAACCGTTCTTAGTGCCAACTGTTGGCCGCTGTTGCGTTGTTTGCCACAGTGGATAAGTACCCTTGGTTGGAACATAGCGCTTCAATAATGCGGGCGCACCACCAATAATGCAATCTTGATGATAATACTGATTAATGAGCGTCACAAACCGGGCAATTGCCCGTTGCGTCTTGGCTTTTGCCGGTGGTTTTTGTGCGTAATCATTGTAATAAGAAAGATAAACCATGATTGGCAGATGTCCAGTATCTTGCCCGACCGATTTGATAAACTGTTGGGCTTGGTCTTCAGGTGAACTATCAAAACTAAAAAAGTGATAAACCCCCACTGATATACCTGAGCCCTCTGCCCGACTGTAATTACTATCGAAATTATCATCCTTATAGGAAGCCCCTTCGGTCACTTTTAGATAAACGAATTTTAGGCCTTCTTTTTTCAAAATCTGATAATCTTGGTAGCCATCTTCTTGGCTAATTTGAGCCCCTAAGACGGGATATTGTTGCTCGTTAGGCCGGTCGGTTCGATTCTGGAGCCACCACCAAATACCGGTGATCACTGCAATCGCTAAGAGGCTTAGTAAAACTATTCGGCGCCAGTAGCGCTTTTGAAAACTATCTTGAAAAATCGGCGTCATTCGACGTTTCATCGTTTCACCCCAACTTAAGCTTAGTACGCTTAGTTTACTATTTTCATTAACTGCAAACAAGCGACCTAACAATTTTGTTCGTCGTTGTCACTTTTGTTTGCCTTTTCACTTGAATGGTCTACAATATGTTCAAAGGAGGCGGATTATGCTAGATGAGCGTTTACTGGGGTTAACATTCCAGCTGCCCGATGCACAATCGGCGGGCGTGATTTCTTTTTTCGGCGTCTTATATCATTACCGTGTTGCGGGACCAGCGGAAACTGGTCTACTGGTTGTCGTCACTGATGTATCACCATTATACTTAACAGTTACGGCCCAACACAATGTTTTAGAATACTAGTTTTACTTAGGAGAGGAAGTTTTTAGTATGGGTATTTTTCTAACGATTTTATTAATTGTCATTTTAGTTTTAATTGCCATCACTTTATTCTCATCTTTTGCCTTGATCCATACTGGTGAAGTGGGCATTTTAGAACGACTTGGGGTTTACGTGAAGACCTTGGAACCTGGTTTCCACCTTGTCTTCCCATTTTTATACCACATCACTGAAGTAGTTAACATGAAACAAATTCCGTTAAAAGTAGCGGAACAAGAAGTTATCACTAAGGATAACGTTGTGGTCATGATTTCAGAAACACTTAAATACCACATCACAGATGTTAATTCATATGTTTACAAGAATAAGGATTCTGTTTTGAGTATGGTACAAGATACTCGGGCCCAACTGCGTGGGATTATCGGGAATATGGATTTAAACGATGTTTTAAACGGGACAGAACAAATTAATCACACCCTTTTTGAACAATTGAGTGCTGTGACCGCCGGCTACGGTTTAAATGTTGATCGGGTCAATATCGATTCCATTCAAGTCGCACATGATATTCAAGAATCAATGAACAAATTACTCCGTGCTTCTCGTGAAAAAGAAGCCAATATTATGGAAGCTGAAGGGCTCAAAGCCGCTGCCATCCGTAAGGCTGAAGGGGTTAAGGAAGCCAATATTCTAGAAGCCGAAGCTAACAAGCAAACCCAAATCTTGGAAGCTGAAGGGAAAGCGCAAAGTCAAAGAACCGTCGCTGAAGCGGTTAAGGATCAAATTAACTTAATCAACTCTAGTTTGGTGAATAACGGCGAACTTTACTTGCAATTCAAGAACATCGAAGCAATGGAACACGTTGCCGATGGCCAAAATAACACCATCGTGCTCCCTAACAAAGCAATTGACAGCTTAGGTAGCCTCCCAGCAGTTGGCGAATTATTAGCAAATAAGGACAAGCATCTATAACATACAAAAGAAGCGGCGGACAATATATTTGTCCGCCGCTTCTTTTTGGTATCCGAATAATTATCGTTTTAACGTGTTCTATAAGTCACACTTCTTTTTTTAGTGCTCTTGCTCGTCATCCGAATTGGCCCCCGCTTTTGGCGGTTGATTCATTCGATTGGTCGTCTTGCTCAAAATATATTGCTCGAGGAGATTGATAATCTGCTGGTTCTGCGGTAAATCGGAGTGTTGCGCCTGGTCCCCAGTAACCGTAATTTCCGTATAATGCTTGACTTGCCCCTGATAAATATACTTACCAGCCTCGACACTACGAGCAGGTACAATCCCATCGTTTTCGAAGTTCTCAGTCCCCGCGATGGAATACATCGACAAGTTTGAGGGAATCTTCTTTCGATTGGCGATAAAATCCGTTAACATTTGCGATTTATGGGCCAGCGACGTTTCTTCGAAATTATACGGTGAGCCAATCGTCATTAATTTTTTAACGGTAATGTCATCCCGATTGAAGTAATTCTCTAAAAAGGCGGTGTAGATCAAACCACCGTTCGAGTGCCCGACCGCTTTAAAATTATTAAACTGGTATTTCTTAGCTAATGCCGTAAATGCGATTGAGAACCATTTGGCCTGCTTCTTGATATTACTGTAGCCATCTTTATTATTCTCAAAGCCAACCACGATAAAAGGTTCGTTATCCCGCGGCTTAATTTCGCCAGAATAGCTGATATGATTATTGGTATCGACAGTCAATTTTAATAAACTATGCTTATTGCCCCGCTTTTTATTCAGTTTGGTAACCAACTCATCAAAACGATTCTGAGTCGCGCTACTCCCAGGAATGAAGATCACCGGAGACATTTTAGAATCATGGCGTTTAGTTAAAGTTGCCACGTTTTGGCGTGTCCATTGTGCAGAAGGCCACATCATCACGCCTAAAAATAGAAAACTCAAGCCAAGGAGAATTAAACTTTTACGTTGTAATTTAGACATCTTGGTCAACTCCTTCCTGCAAACGATTTGCAAGTTGGATGAATGGTTTATAAATTAAAACGCCGACGAACACGTTTAGCAAACTAATCACCAATGCCATCCAGTTACCGTTAGTCCCAATAAACGCCTGTAGTAACCCCGGCGTTCCCAGTGGCACATTGTAAACCACCGCCGGCATCAAATTGAGTGCAATCGCCAGGGCCGCAATCCCCATATTAACCAGTGGCACCAGCAGAAATGGAATAATGTATAACCCATTTCCTAAGACTGGTAGTCCGGTTAAAACGGCACTGTTGAAATTAAAAAGGACCGGCATCAACGACCAGCGGCCAATCAAATGCTGATCACGCTGACGACTGAAAAGAAAAATAGCGATTACTAAAGCCAAGGTGCCACCAGTCCCACCAATGGCCCCAAATGGTCCGTAAAGTGTTCCTAACGTGAACGGATAAGGTACGTGCCATGGTGTATGGTGCAAGAAGGCGTAATTTAGGTTAGCCGTTGCGGCAAAGCCATCACGGCCAAACTGCTCAAGCGTTGGCATGCTGGTTAACCCAAAGAATGTCAAGATTGTAACGAGGACCCCAATTCCGAGTGAAAAAATCAAACTCGTTTGATTGGCTTTTAAATTCTGTAATTTTAAGATGACTTGATCCGGTAGAATTGAAATTTCCAACCAGTTGAGTAACAACCCCACTAAAATTGCAGTGACGACCACTAAGCTAATTGGCACTAACGAATCCAATGAACGCCCCACAATTGACCCGTTATTCGGATTAGCAACCTGTTGCGCTTTCCCTAGCCATCTGAAAACAAGACCTACCAGATAACCGACGAGTAAGCCGAAGAAGAGCGCACCCATCCCCAACAAATTCGCATTAAACGTCAATTCACCGTTGGGCGTATACCGCAAGGCTAATAAAAGATAGGCCACTAAGCCTGTGATGCTTGCCAGTTGTTCGTCCCGACCATAATACTTGGCCGTATAGCGCGCTGTTGCAAAAGCTGCGATTGCTGCCACAATCCCTAAGGTTAAACTCGTTAGACTATTAAACGGCACCTGCATATAATTATGCTTCGTTAACCAAGTTGAAAAGTGGAAAATACTGGCGATAAAACTATGGCGATTAAATAATGTCAGTTGAATTAATTGGCTTAAACTACCGATTAACACAAACGGAAACAACAACGTTAAACTCCTTTGAATAATTTGATACAATGGATGATTGGTTTGAACCCGCGTGATCCATTGTCCAAATAACAGTAATTTAGATTGAACGATTACTTTCATCTGTTAACCCTCTTATCATTTCTCTTATTGGCTTTATTCTAGCCGAAACGATTCTATTTTGCACGACTTTCTTCCCTAGACCACTAAAAAGGCCGTCTAACCCTCGATGATGAGGATTAAACGGCCTTTTTAAACGTGCTCTTTAAAGCTGATTCTTGTGTTTAACAAATAATCGGCTGATGTCGCACTCTATTTTAGTACTAATTTTGTTACTGATTCGACGTGTAATGTTTGTGGGAACATGTCCACTGGTTGTGTGCCTTCTGCTTGGTAACCTTGTGCGGCTAACAAGTCTAAGTCACGTGCCAATGTTGCTGGGTTACAGCTGACATAAACCATCTTAGCAGGTTTCAATTGACCAACAGCTTCGATAAAGCTTGGTTCCAAGCCTTTACGTGGTGGGTCAACGATTAAAGCATCGACTTGAAGACCGTCTGCTTGCCATTGAGCCATCACATCTTCGGCTTTGCCAAGTGTGAATTCAACGTTATCAATCGCATTGATTTTAGCATTGTGACGTGCATCCATGACAGCTGATTCAACAACTTCAACGCCGTAAACTTGCTTAGCATGTTTAGCCACTGCTAATGAGATTGTCCCGATACCTGAATAAGCATCGATCACTGTTTCATTGCCTGTTAATTCAGCTGCTTCAATTGCCTTTTGGTAAAGGACTTCTGTTTGCACTGGGTTCACTTGATAGAATGATTGTGCTGAAATTTCAAATTTCAAGCCCATTAATTCATCACGAATAAAGTCACGGCCAGCGATTAATTTTGTTTGATCACCGAAAATGACGTTTGTTTGGGCTGCATTAACGTTTTGCATGATGCTGACCACTTCTGGAAGAGCCTTCTTGATTTCGATGGCAATTTCACGGGCAGCAGGTAATTTCTTACTACGTGTGATGAAGACAATCATCATTTCGTGGCTGTAATAACCGCGACGAACCATAATTGTTCTCAAAACACCCTTATGCGTATCTTCATTGTATGGATCGATGTAGAAACGACGTAAGATATCACGAACCACTTTGATTGCTTCATCAATCTTAGGATCTTGGATGTAGAAATCTTCCATTGGCATCACTTGGTGACTGTGTTTCCGGTAGAAACCAGTCATTAAGGCACCATCGATAAACCGAACAGGTACTTGAGCCTTGTTACGGTAACCTGTTGGATCAGTCATCCCAAGTGTGGGTTGGACTGGAATATCCAAATGCGCTTTTTGGAAAACATTTAAGATTTGATTGCGTTTAAACGTTAATTGCGCTGGGTATGCCAAGTGTTGAAGTGGTGCGATCCCAGTTTGTGAGTAGATATTAGCTTTTGATTCAACACGATCTGGGCTTTTCTTTAATAAGTTAACCAAACGTGCGAAACCGTATTGTTTGTTGACCTTTGTGACTTCTACTTCGGCTTGTTCATCAGGTAAAACACCTTCGATGAATAATGGGTAATTATCAACTTTGGCAACACCCATGCCTTCATAGGTCAAATCCATAATATCGACCGTTAACTTTTCATTTTTTCTTACTGGTGCTTGAATTTTCATAGTAACCTCTTTTTTGTTGTTTAAAAAGAGTCTGAAACAAAACTGAGTTTTGTGCCGGACTCTTTTCGCCTAATAGTTTAGTTTAACCTATTTTACCGTCACCGTCGATATCTTCTTTTGATATTTCTTCGACTTCTTTGACGAATTGATCTTCTGCTGCAAGCTCTTCTGGTGTCTCCGTTGTGATTGCGTGATCTGGAATGGCCTCTTTATTAACGTACATTTCGATGTGCTGTTGTAAGTTAATAAAAGTCATTGGCGCATCGCCACCGTATTCACCATCTAGATTAATCATCATCTTGTCGTTTTCGTCAGCTGGTCGAGCCACTAACTTAGACGTCTTCGTATAAATAATCCGTGGATCATCAACGTGTTTGCCACCTTTTAGGACAAGTGCCATCAGATGAACCAATTCAGCCATATTAGCCGTCTTCACGACGATTAATGAAAAATTACCGTCATCCAGTTGGGCATCTGGCGCCACCTGTTCGAACCCACCGACAGAATTCGTCAAGCCTAATAAGAAGAGTGATGCTTGACCATCATAAGTCCCTTCATCGTATTCAAGATGCATTTGAATGGGCTTAATCTGAGGCAACATTTCTGCGCCTTTGACGATATATGCTAAATAACCAAAGATTGATTTGAAATCAGAAGGTACTTCATACGTCAACTCTGTCAACAAGCCGCCCCCGGCGATGTTCATAAAATAATTATCGTTTGCTTGACCGATATCCATTTTGAGCGTTTGATTTTTTAAAATCACTTTCGCTGCATCGACTGGATTGTCACGTGGAATCTTCAAAGCGCGCGCGTAATCATTTGTTGTCCCGGCAGGAATAATTGCCATTTTAGGGCGTTTAGCCAGTCCGGCAATCCCGTTGACCACTTCGTTGATCGTGCCATCACCGCCGGCGGCAACCACTAAATCAAAATCATCTTTAGCAGCACGTGTCGCTTCTTTTTGCGCAGATGCTGGTTCAGGTGTTGTTTGATAAGCGCTCGCTTCATAACCCGCTTGTTCTAAAATATCCAGAATATCAGCAACACTTCGCTTCATTACTTCATGTCCTGAAGTTGGATTATAAATTAACCGTGCACGTTTTTGCATATGAATCTCCTAATTCTCGATTATCGTTTATTTAATTCAGCCATCAATAAATCATTAACAACTTTCGGATTAGCTTGACCGCGTGTTTCCTTCATAATCTTACCGACTAAGAAGCCAACTGCCCGGTCTTTACCATTTTTGAAATCATCAATTGATTGTTGATTATCATCAAGGATCCCTGTGATGATTGGTGTCAACTTAGCAGGGTCTGATAATTGAACCATCCCTTTAGCTTCAACCCATGCTTTTGGATCCGTATCATTTTGGATAATTTCTTGGAAGACCTTTTTAGCAATCTTCGATGAAATAATACCGTCTTTGATCAAGTTGATCATTTGAGCTAAATGTTCTGGTGTTAATGCTGTTTCTTGAAGGTCAATTTGCTTGTCGTTCAAGTAAGCATTCACTTCGCCCATCAACCAGTTAGAAACTTGTTTAGGTGCGGCACCGTTGGCAACAGCTGCTTCGAAGAAGTCAGACATTTCCTTCGTGTTCGTTAAGACACCCGCATCGTATTCTGGTAAGCCTAATTCATCAACATACCGTGTCCGGCGTTTAGCAGGCATTTCAGGCATATTGTCTTGCACTTCTTTCAACCAGTCATCGCCAATGTGCATTGGTGGTAGATCTGGTTCTGGGAAGTACCGGTAATCGTCCGCGCCAGATTTAACCCGCATTAAGTAGGTTTCGCCTGATTTTTCATCAAAACGACGTGTTTCTGGACGAATTGTTTCACCAGCAATCAAGAGTTGTGATTGACGCTTGATTTCATAAGCCAACCCTAAACGGACATGGTTAAATGAGTTCAAGTTTTTCAATTCTGATTTAACACCGTATTTCTTAGCGCCAATTGGTCGCACAGAAATGTTGGTATCCACCCGCATTGATCCTTCTTCCATCTTAACATCAGATGCGCCCGTAAATTGAACGATTTGACGTAAAGTTTCGAGGTAAGCATATGCTTCTTCAGGTGTTGACATATCAGGTTTTGAGACGATTTCGATCAAGGCTGTTCCTTGACGGTTTAAATCGACATATGAATAGCCGTCTGAACCATGCGTATTCTTCCCAGCATCTTCTTCAACGTGCAATTCAGCAATCCCGATTTGTTTTTTGTGACCATCAATCTCAACTTCGATATAACCGTCTTTACCAAGAGGTTGTTCGTATTGTGTGATTTGATAAGCCTTTGGATTATCTGGGTAGAAATAATTTTTCCGGTCAAAATGTGTATCACGGGCAATATCAGCATGTAGTGCTGTTGCGACCATCATCCCAAGTGTGTAAGCACCCTTGTTCAAAGTTGGCAATGTCCCAGGATAACCCCAGTCGATAACATTCGTGTTGGTATTAGGTTCTGCACCATAATTAACAGGAGATGGACTGTACATTTTTGAGTTGGTTTTTAATTCAATATGCACTTCAAGTCCGATTGTTGTTTCGAAATTCATTAGGCTTGTCCTCCTTTAAAGCTTGGTACGTTTTTGTTAAATTCTGTGGCTTGTTCAAAGGCGTAACCGGCACGATAAACTGATTCTTCATCGAAGGCTTTCCCGATGATTTGTAAACCAACTGGCATCCCATCAACAAGGCCAGCAGGTACTGACATTGCTGGTAAGCCAGCCATGTTAGCAGGAATCGTTAAGATATCATTCATGTACATTGTGACAGGATCTGTGACCTTGTCACCTAACTTGAAGGCCGTTGTTGGTGTTGTAGGACCCACAACTAAATCGTAATCTTCGAAGACCTTTTCGAAATCTTGAATGATCAAGGTCCGCATTTGACCCGCTTTTTTGAAGTAAGCATCATAGAAACCTGATGATAAAGCAAATGTGCCAAGCATAATCCGGCGTTTCACTTCATCGCCAAAGCCTTCAGAACGCGATTTAACGTAAACATCTTCAAGCGTCTTAGCTTCAGGTGAACGGTAGCCGTAACGAATCCCGTCAAAACGTGACAAGTTAGATGAGGCTTCACTTGAGGCAATGATGTAGTAAGTTTGAACCGCATATTGAGAATGTGGCAAGCTAACTTCTTCAACTGTTGCACCCAATGACTTGAAGGTTTCGATAGCTGTTTCGATTTGGGCCTTAACAGCTGGTTCAACACCTTCTGCCATATATTCTTTGGCAACGGCAATCTTCATGCCCTTGATGTCGCCGTTTAAAGCAGCCCGGAAATCAGGTACGTCGTAATCCGCACTGGTACTGTCTTTTTCATCATGACCACTGATGGCTTGTAAAACAGTTGCGTTATCAGCAACAGTCCGACTGAAGACGCCGACTTGATCAAGACTTGAAGCAAAAGCAATCGCACCCCAACGTGACACACGGCCATAAGTTGGTTTGATGCCGACAATCCCGTTAAAAGCAGCGGGTTGGCGAATTGAACCACCAGTATCTGTCCCTAAAGCAGCGACCACTTCACCCGCGGCAACAGCTGCTGCAGAACCACCTGAAGAACCGCCAGGCACTTTATCAAGGTCCCAAGGGTTTTTAGTCTTCTTAAAGGCAGATGTTTCTGTTGAAGAACCCATGGCAAATTCATCTAAGTTGGTTTTACCAATCATGATGGCCTTTTTAGCCTTTAATTTTTCAACAACAGTCGCATCAAAAACGGGTTTGAAGTTAGCAAGCATCTTGCTAGCAGCTGTTGTTGTGACACCGTCTGTCAATAAATTATCTTTAATCCCAATTGGCATCCCTGCTAATAAGTTATCAGCATCGATTGGTTGGGCATCGATTTTGGCAGCTGCTTCTTGAGCGCCTTTTTCATCGATGGTTAAGAAAGCATCAACTTGTTGTTCTTTGGTTTTAATCGTTTCTAATGTATCCGTTACTAATCGACTAGCCGTTAAGTCACCAGCAACTAGTTTGTCATGAACACTTTGTAAATCTTCGTTTAAATAATCCACGGTTAGGCTTCCTCCTTGTCCATGATGGCAGGGACTTTCAATAATCCGTCTGCTGAATCTGGTGCATTCTTCATTAAGATTTCACGATCTGTCCCTGGTTGGGCAACATCTTCGCGAACAATGTTCTTGAGGCCATTTACATGAGTCGTTACGGGAACACCTGTGGTATCCACTTCGTTTAATTCATCAGTCATTTTCATGATGTCGGCAAGTTGTTCAGTGAATTGTTCTAATTGTTCATCACTGAAAGCTAATTTGGAAAGTTCTGCGACATGCTGAACTTGTTTTTTATCAATCATGAGTAAACCCCTTTTCTAATTCAGTCACTATTTATCCATTCTGATTAATTTTACCATATATTGCCCTAGATGAAAGTGACATCACCCGGAATTTGGTCGTTTTCTCTAACTTCTTCATGTAATCGTTATCATTAGTTGCCATTTCAAACTTTTTACCCTGATTAGTTTTATCATTACTGGGCACAATATATCTTATACAACTGATTAGGACTCGATATTATTCATAACAATGTATGGTAGACAACTATACGTTTAAACTTATATAATTGACTAGACAAATACGTTAAAAGAAATAATCATTTAACCAATATCTCAAGGAGGAACTTATTATGACCATTACATCATTTACTCGTTTTTTAGCCGTTGCTAGCCTCAGCCTATTCGCCGGACTAACAATTCAACAACAATCCGTTTCAGCTGCTACTTCTACTGTCGGTGTTACTTTCTCAGGCATCACCCCAGAAATGCAAGCAAAAGCCGCCGAAGAACGGGCGGCTGAAGCTGAAGTGAATGATGCTTGGTTAGATATGGACTTCACTGATGATTCTCCTGTTGAAGTTGAAGAAACTGTTAACGGTCAAACACAGCACTATTGGGAATATGCTGATGGCACAACAAGCCAAACAGCACCTGCCGAAACTGCTGATACTGCAGACGTTGCAACAACAAACACCAGAAGCAGCAACTACTACTACTAAACAAACAGCAACACCTGTTAAAAAAGCACAACCTAAAAAAGAAAAGTTCAAACCAATGTCAAGTGTTGCAACGATTAAGCAACTCACATTTGACTGGGCTTCAGCACAAGTGATGCAACCCCTAGAAAAAATGATCGCACATGCTATCAAAGGCCTATAATTAAAAAAAGCTCCCGTCAATCAACTGATTGCCGGGAGCTTTTTGAATCTCTTATTTAATAACTACCGAAAACGTGTGTCGTAAAGCCTTTGCTGCCTGATGCACGCCCAACATAGGCTTGCATCCCTTCCGCCGATGTAATTGAGATATCAAGCGGAATATTACGTGGTAAATACTTATCCGCGGCCGTGGCAATATACTGTGTAAAACTCATAATTTCCGTTTCACTGTAGAATTGCGTATTAACCGTGATATTCATGCCTGCTAAGACGCCTTCTTCATAATGCGTCTGAGCGGTCACGCCACTTAAGTTCGGGAAGAACGTTTCAACTTGTGTTTTAAAACTGTTAAAAGCTGTCGCGTCGTCTTGATTAATTGCTTTTTCATCATTTACAACTGGTAGCACTTGATTTTCTTGATTCAATTCGTGCCATGAATCAATCGTTGTGCTGCCTTTTTTGCTGACCCCATAAGCGAAGAATGTGCCACCAACTAAACTATCCTTAGGAGCTTGTTTATAAAGTCCAATGACAATTGTCGTATCGCTGAGGCCCTTCTTTTGACGCATCCGGCTTAAAACCTTATTAGCCATTTGTTTGCCTTGTTGCGTCATCATCGCTTTTGAAATCTTCGTTTCAAATGTTGCACCGTATTGTTCCTTGGTATAATAATCAACTTGATTCATCCCAAGACCAATACTCATGCCCTTCATACTGCCATCTTCACCTAAATAATCTTGTTCCAATATCTGTTGAAGGTAAATTGGATTCCGCTTATTGGGATCCTTTTGGCCATTATCTTCGGGGTTTAAGCCCTCTGTATTCGTTTTTGATTTACGTGCTAACCATTTTTGCGCTTGGGCGGTCTTTAAACTTTGCCCTTCCTGGAAAACATATTTTGAAGTGGGAAATTGTTCTTTGGATAGTTTAAGAAGCCCACTCTCAAGACTCTTAACGTCAAAAGAGGTGTTACTCTGTTGCGTTGTTAATCCCCGAGTCTGGCTAGTTTTATACTGACCATTATCAATTACGCCTTCATACATACTATCGGTCACTTTACCCGTTGTTTGTAATTTTTTAGTCGCTTTACTACTTGAACTCGATGAAGTGCCTGGAAGACTTGTGCAACCTGCTAACAATAAAAGAGTTGCTGCTGCAACGACCCATATTTTATACTTTGCCACTGAGAATGGTGCCTCCTTAATTCCGATTAAAGCGCGTTAAATGAATTAAACGCGCGCTCTTGGTTATTATACCGAACTTTACCTACTGCGCCAAATAATTATCTAAATCAGCTTCATTAATAATGGGGATTGCCAATGACTGTGCTTTTTCAAGTTTGCTACCGGCATCTTGCCCCGCGATTAGCGCATCCGTCTTCTTAGAAACAGATCCTGTAACCTTCGCACCGTTGTCTTCAAGCAATTGCTTCAATTCACCACGCGTATACTGTTCTAACTTACCCGTTAAAACAACCGTCTTACCGTTAAAGTAGCTGTCACTTGTTGCGGCTTGGGCTTTAGTAACACCCGTATAGGTTAAATTAACACCGACTGTTTCTAATTCTGCCATCAAGGTTTGCACCTGACTATCCGCAAAATAAGTCACAAGGCTGTCGGCAATAATCGTGCCAATCGTATCAACCGTAATGATGGTTTCTTGATCACTCGCCATCAAAGCCGCTAATGTTTGGAAATGTTCAGCCAATAAACGGGCAGCTTTAGCGCCCACATGGCGAATCCCTAACCCAAATAATAACCTTTCTAGCGAATTCTGGCGACTAGCATCGATTGCATTTAATAAATTATTAATAGATTTTTCTTTAAATTTATCCAATTGGGCTAAATCATCCGCTGTTAACCGGTATAAATCGGCCACATCATGGATTAACTCTTTTTCTAAGAGTTGTGTAATGATTCGAGGCCCTAAACCATCGATATTCATCGCGTTCCGGGAAGCAAAATGGGTGAGTTGTTCCTTCATTTGAGCCGGACACATTGGATTAATGCAGCGTAATGCGACTTCTTCATCCAGATGCACTAAATCGTGACCACACGATGGACAAGTTGTTGGTATGCCGTACGCTTGGCTATCGCTAGGGCGTTTGGCTAAAACAACTTGCGAAATTTCAGGGATAATGTCCCCTGCTTTATGCAGAAGTACTGTATCAAGCAATCGAACATCTTTATCGCGTAACATATCCGCATTGTGTAATGATGCTCGTGAAACGGTCGTCCCAGCTAGTTGAACCGGATCCATAACCGCGGTTGGTGTCACAACCCCAGTTCGGCCAACGGTCCATTCGATTTCACGAACGACGGTCTCTGCTTCTTCAGGTGGGAATTTATAGGCAATTTCCCAGCGTGGCACTTTAACCGTGTTGCCTAATTGACGTTGGAGCGCAAGATCATTTACTTTTAAAACAACCCCATCAATGCCATACGCCAAATCGTTCCGTGTCCCTTGGTATTGTTCGATAAACGCCTGTACCTCAGCCATATTTTGGCAGACAACAGACGTTGGGTTCACGTTAAAACCTAATTCAGCTAAAACATGGAGGGCCTCACTTTGCGTTGTCGCCTGCACATCATCAAACGTGACAATCGTATAGATAAAGGCACTCAATTGACGCGCAGCTGCCACCTTAGCATCCAATTGGCGTAAACTACCAGCCGCCGCGTTCCGTGGATTAGCAAACGGTTCTTGGCCTTCTGCTTCCCGTTTTTGATTCAAATCTGCAAAAGCCGCTTTGGGCATGTAACATTCACCGCGGACCTCAATTGAAACGGGACGCGTTAGTTTTTGCGGAATCGCCTTGATTGTCTTTAAATTCTGAGTAATATCTTCACCAATTGTCCCGTTACCACGCGTGGCCCCCCGGACAAAGCGGCCTTTTTCATAAATTAAATCAATCGCTAAGCCATCGATTTTTAACTCGACATTATACTCGATTTCCGTTGCCGTATTTTTTCGTAACCGTTGGTCAAACGCTGCCAACTCGGCTTCAGAAAAGACATCCCCCATCGATAACATGGGAATCTCATGCGTGACCTTTGTAAAACCTGGTAAGACTTGGCCACCGACTTTTTGAGTTGGTGAATCATTGGTCACAATCACCGGAAAAGCGGCTTCGAGCTGCTCTAAATCACGATACAACTCATCGTACACATGATCTTCCACTAAGGGCGCATCCTGTGTATAGTACGCCTGACTGTAGTCGGCTAATTGATCGCGCAATTGTTGCGCAAGTGAAGCCGCCTCACTCTGGGTATAATCTTCAACTGGTTTGGCTAATCCCATATTGGACACTCCTTTGTTGGATTGAAACGTGCTCTGTTAGGCATATTTCTGTGCTTAACAAAATTTGCCAAATCGTCGATTACATCGTCAATTCGTCAAATCCAGTTAATGCTCAAAATATAGGCGCCTACCGTCGCACTCTGATTTTGAAACGTGCTTTTTGTTGTAACAACTTCCGCTTAATCTAAAATATCCCTTAATCTTAAAACCTTGATTAAGTGCTATTTTGTATTAATGCTCAGTTGCTAAACACAACAAAAAGACACTCTGATTTTAAACTTGCTCCAGCAGGCATACTCTTCCGGTTATTCACGGTATTACACTAATCATCAGAGTATAATCGCCTGCTTGCGCACTTTATTCTACTTTTTCTATTGGTGCGAAGCTTGCTAGTAGTCTCTTGACACCTTGTTCCTTGAAGGCGATGTCTAGTTCTTGGTCGCCGCCTGTGCCGTTGACCTTGACGACTGTGCCAATGCCCCACTTCTTATGTTGGACTTTTTGGCCCGCTTGCCAACTACCACTCTTATCGCCACCGGTTGTATCGGCAATTTTATGACTAGTGGTTGTTTTAGGCCCGTTATACGTCGTAGCGGTTGCTCTGGCGTAGCTATTCGACTTGCCAAATGGTAGCTTACGTTCTGGAATACTGCCGGCATTGCCGCTCGCGTAATCCAATAATTTATCATCAATTTCACCAACAAATCGTGAAGCTTGGTTACTTTGTTGACGACCATACAACATCCGTGAATAAGCATTCGTTAAATAAAGCTTACTTTCAGCACGGGTAATTCCAACATACGCCAAACGCCGTTCTTCTTCTAACTCGTCTTCTTCCAATAACGCCCGTGATAGTGGGAAAATACCTTCTTCCATCCCCATTAAAAAGACTACTGGGAACTCAAGGCCTTTAGCCGCATGCAAGGTCATCATCGTGACTTCACTAGCTTCTTCTTCAACAGAATCCAAATCAGAAACCAATGATAATTCCGCTAAGAAGTCCACAAATAAATCACTGTCTTCTTCTTCGGGTTCATAATGCTCATCAAATTGTTTCGTTACAGATAGTAATTCTTCAATATTTTCTAAACGGGTTTGTGATTCTAGTGTATTTTCAACTTCAAGTGCCTTCTTGTAGCCGGTCTTGTCCAATAATTGTTCGGTCAAGTCCGTCACGTTTAAGAATTCACGCATCTTCGCTAAATCACCAATGACGTTCCCAAAGTCGATTAAAGTATTGCGACTTCTAGCGGGAATCGTTGATAATTCAGCATTTTGTGCCGCTTCCAATAATGACCATTGGTGATCATCGGCAAACTGCCCTAATTTTTCAAGCGTGCCAGGGCCAATCCCCCGTTTAGGGCTGTTGACGATCCGTTCAAAACTCATTGAATCGGCCGCATTAACGACTAAACGTAAATAAGCGAGGATATCCTTAATTTCTTTCCGGTCGTAGAATTTGTGTCCGCCGACCATTTTATAAGGCATGTTAGCTTTAACAAACGCTTCTTCAATTGTCCGAGATTGCGCATTAGTCCGATATAACACTGCAAAGTCGCCGTATTTACGGTTATTTTTTTGCATTTCTTCTTGGATCTTCGTGATGACAAATAAAGATTCGTCGCGTTCACTCTGGCCTCGATAATACGTAATCGGTTGGCCTTCTTCATTTTGGGTCCACAATTCCTTTGGTTTCCGGAAAGTATTGCGGTTAATGACCCCATTAGCGGCTTCCAAAATGGTCTTGGTTGACCGGTAATTTTGTTCCAACATCACTGATTTAGCGTCTGGATAATCATGTTCAAAGTTCATGATATTGCTGATATCAGCACCCCGCCAACCGTAAATACTTTGATCGGCATCCCCAACAACACAGAGATTTTGATACTTCTCAGCTAACATATTCACCAATGTGTATTGCGCTTCATTAGTATCTTGATATTCGTCAACGTGAATGTATTGGAATTTTTCTTGATAATGTGCCAAAGTTTCCTTATTTTCTCTAAATAAGCGAATTGTTTGCATGATTAAATCATCAAAATCAAGTGCTTGGTTTTGATGGAGTCGTTTTTGGTATTCTGTATAGCATTTGGCCGCCATCTTTTCAAATGGCCCATTCGCTAAACCTTGATAGTCCGCTGGTGTTTGAAGCGCATTTTTTGCTTTACTGATTGTCCCTAAAATTGCTTTGGGTTCATATTTTTTAGTATCGATATTTAAGTCCCGACAAACATGGCGCATCAACGTCAATTGTTCAGAAGGATCCGCAATCGTGAAGGCCCGGTTATAGCCGATTTGTTCAATTTCACGTCGTAAAATCCGCACACAAAGGGCATGGAAGGTTGAAACCCAAACATCTTGAGCACCTTCGCCTAGTAAGTTGCCCACCCGTTCACGCATTTCGCGCGCTGCTTTATTGGTAAAAGTGATGGCTAAAATTCGCCATGGCAATACATGTTTTTCTTCAATTAAATACGCAACACGGTGCGTTAACACCCGCGTTTTACCACTGCCGGCACCCGCCATAATTAACAGTGGCCCTTCAGTTGTTAGAACCGCCTCAGCTTGTTCGGGATTCATTCCTTTTAAGAGCTCTTGTTCAGACAAATATAGTCATCCTTCCGTAATTGCAATTAGTCTTTATTATAACAAACTAGATAGGTAGAAAAAAGCGAACACGCCTTAGTAACCGGATTACAATTCTGGTCAATCTTATGCCTTGACCTGGGACGCGTTTCATAAATTATACTCACATTAATCCAAGAAAGGTGGCATTCATTATGATTAAATATATTTTTTCTGACTTAGATGGCACATTGTTAAACCAGGCGGGACAACTTTCCGAAAAAGATATCGCAACGGTCAAAACAAGCCCGCTACCAATCTCATTAGTTTCAGCCCGTTCGCCGCAAGAAATGCAGGCGACGGTTGAGCAACTCGCACTGACAACCCCACAAGTTGCTTTTAATGGCGGCCTCATCTACAAACCTACCGATTTATTCCCCATGGTCTTAGCCGAATATCCACTCGTAACAACAACTGTCGCACAACTAGTCGCTGCATTACAAACCGAATTTAGCGACATTAGTTTAAGTGCTTATGATTTACAGCATTGGTACACACAAAAAATTGATGCCGGAATTGAAACTGAGGCCCAACTCACCGGGCTCTTACCAACCATCATTAATTTTGACGACCAGTTGAAAAATCCATTCATTAAAATTTTTAAGGTGATGCTGATGGTGCCAGAAGATGAACAGCGCACAGCCGTTTTACAATTCATTGACCAACTTCACTTACCTGGCATTTCCGTCCAACAATCGGGTACAATGTACGTAGAAATCACCAGTCAACAAGCGACTAAAGCCCAGGCCTTAATGACCATTCTCAAAAATGCCGGCTTGACGCCCGCCGACTGTGCTGCTTTTGGCGAAGGTCAAAACGACTTATCGATGTTAGGTATCGTCGGGCACCCAATTGTGATGGGCAATGCAAGTGATCAAATTCAAGCTGCCGGTCAATTTATTACTAAAACCAATCATCATAGTGGCTTTAGCTACGGGATTAAGAAATACATTACAAAAGTTAATCAAAAAGTAGGTTAAAATCATGCCAACCATTCGTGATATTGCTAGAAAAAGCGGCTATTCGGTTTCGACCGTCTCCCGCGTTTTAAATCAACAAAAATACGTGTCTGACGCTGCCAAAGAAGCGATTGAAGCGGTCATCAAGCAACTGGATTACGTCCCCAATAGTTTGGCGCGTGATTTAAGCTTTGGCCAAAATAAAAATATCGGGGTCGTCCTACCACACAATGACCATCCCTATTTCAATCAACTCTTAAATGGGATCATGGACGCCGCTTTTTCGAGTGGCTATCACATTGTGTTACTGCCTTCTGAGTACAACCGAACCGTTGAGCGCGATTACCTCGAGCAGTTGAAGCGGAAGAATTTTACGGCGTTGATTTTTACCTCGCACGAACTGCCGCTAGCCGTTTTAGAAGACTATACGCGCTACGGTCAGATTGTTTGCTGTGAGAATCCAGGTCAGCACCATATTTCAGCGGTGTATTCCAACCGTGAACCGGCCTATTTAGCCGCGTTTAACTACCTTAAATCGCTTGAGGTTCAACAAATCGGGCTACTCTTGAGCCGCAATTTAGCCAAAAGCCCCACTTGGGTGGCTGTCACGGGCGCTTATCATCAGGTTTTTCACCAAAAGCCGGATCAGCAATTGATGATTGGTGGCATGCGCTCTTTTGAAGATGGCTACCGCGCCGCCGAACAACTGATTGCACGCCAACCAGCTCTTAATTGCTATTTTACTAATGGTGATGATATCGCGGCTGGCGTGCGGCAATATCATTTGGACCACCAACTCCCCGTCCCCATTTTAATTGGGCAGGAAAAGCAACTCTCGAGTCTCCTCCTAAAAATGCCAACGATTGACCATCACTTTTTCACTTTAGAGCAAAAAGCATTTGAACTGGCCCTCAGCAATCAACACCATGAATGTGCATTTGAATCGGAATTTATTCGCCCATAAAAAAACGCCTTAACCATAAATAGCGGTTAAGGCGTTTTTTGTTTTTATTAAGATTCAGAGCCTACCCGTTGGCAAAACCACTCTTATTTAAAACGTGCTTTTCCCAACAGCCTCTTGTGCCTAGCTTTGCATCGCAAATAATCGATTTCATCGCTTATTCACGACGCTTTGCTAGTGCTCAGAGCCTACCCGTTGGCAAAACCGCTCTTATTTCGAAACGTGCTTTTGTTAGCAACTTCTTGCGTTTAGTCCTTCAGTCAAACAACCGACTTTGTCGGTTATTCGCCTGATTAGCCTAATCCTCAGAAGTTACCCGCTAACATAACCACTCTTATTTAAATACTCTGTCAAAAATTGTTTGTACTTGGCTGAGGTGCCAGTGGTAATCGAAAGCGTCGTCCATTTCAGCTGGTGTTAATTGCGCCATGACTTTTGGATCTGCTTCTAATAATTGACGGAAATCTTTTTGTTCATCCCATGCAAGGGCTGTTTTGGGTTGTACCAAATCGTAAGCTGCTTCTCGGCTTAAACCAGAATCAACTAACTTCAATAAGACTCGTTGGCTGTAAATCAAGCCGTGCGTTAAATTCATGTCGGCTTTCATTTTTTCTGGGAAAACAGTTAATTTTTCAATAATCCGTGTGAACCGGTTTAAGATGTAATCTAATAAAATTGTCGTATCTGGCAAGATAATCCGTTCTGCTGAACTATGTGAAATATCCCGTTCATGCCACAATGAAACATCTTCCATCCCCGTGATGACGTGACCGCGAATGACGCGGGCTAACCCACTGACATTTTCAGAACTGATTGGATTACGTTTATGCGGCATTGCTGAAGAGCCCTTTTGACCTTTGGCAAAGAATTCTTCCACTTCGCGAACTTCGGTACGTTGTAAATGACGAATTTCAGTGGCAAAATGTTCGATTGATGTTGCGACAACCGCCATTGTATTAATGTAATCGGCATGCAAATCACGTGGCAAGACTTGTGTTGAAATATCTTGCGCCCGAATACCAAGATTTTCTGTCACGTATGCTTCGATTTCTGGTGAGATATTCGCAAAAGTACCGACTGCCCCACTGATTTTACCAGCTTCAACGCCTGCTGCAGCCCGTTCAAAACGTTCTTGATTCCGTTTCATTTCAGCATACCAAGTCGCCAATTTCAAACCGAAAGTCGTTGGTTCAGCATGCACACCGTGTGTCCGGCCAATCATCACCGTATTTTGATATTCGTAAGCTTTTTGTTTCAAAACGGCCATAAACCGTTCGATATCGGCCCGAATTAAATCGTTGGCTTGTTTTAAAATATAGCCTTGTGCTGTATCAACAACATCTGTAGACGTTAAACCGTAGTGCACCCATTTCTTTTCGGCACCCAATGATTCTGAAACTGCGCGAGTAAAAGCGACCACATCATGATGTGTAATTGCTTCTAGGCGGTTGATTTCTTCAACGTCAAAGCTCGCATTAGCGCGCACTTTAGCGGCGTCTTCCGCTGGAATATCGCCTAATTTAGCCCAAGCTTCTACGGCTAAAATCTCAACTTCTAGCCAAGCTTGGTAGCGATTCTCAGTAGTCCAGATGGCACCCATTTCTGGGCGTGTATAACGTTCTAACATGTTTCTTCCTCCAAATACGTTCAGTTGAAAGCATCAACTAACGGTCGATTTCTTTTTAAATTAATTCCGCTGCTTCAAAATTATCTAATAGTGGTTGAATATTATGCCCTACAGCTGTGATATAACCACTTTCTTGCGCACCAATTGTCTGGCAACGATTGAAATACCAATCCGGCTTAATCTTCATTTGTGTTTGAATCAGTGGCCATTGTTCTGGCGTTGTTCTTAAACAAACACCCGCATTATTTAAGCGTGAAGGGCCAATTGCTAACTGGCAAATCGCCTTTAAGTGGTATTCATATTGTGAAAAGTTCAAAATGCGGTTAAGCACATCCCCAGTTTCATGTGGTGCGGTGACAATTCGCTTAACGTAGATGTTCATATCCGCGGTCAAGAAGAATTCAATCCCGAAGATGCCCATATAATCTAGGTTTTGCCCAATCACAGTCGCTAAGCGTTCAATTTCTTCTGCGACATCTTGATCGATGCGTGCCGGCGTAATTGATAATTGTAAATCTTGGTCTTGCATCTGATTTTCAATAATCGGTAACGTGACAACTTGGCCTTCATAATCCTTGGCAACCATCACGGCCAATTCTTGTTGTTTAGGGACCCATGATTCTAATAAGTAGGCACCCAATTCCAACGTATCATCCATCTTGGCCAAATCGGCTGGTGATTCAAGGTATTGATGATATTGCCGACCGAAGCCGCGTTGAATCGGTTTTAAAATACAGGGATAGCCAATTGAATCAACCCCTTGTTCAATATCCGTCTTATCAACCACCGTCACATATGGTGAGATATTGATATTGAGATCACTCAAAAAGACCTTCTCGAGGTAACGATCTTGCGTCATTGAGAGCGCATCGCTACCTTGTGGGACATTGTAATCTTGAACCAACTGTTCTAGTAGTGTTTCATCGAGCGATTCATCCGTATACGTGAGCACCTGGCAACAATCGCCTAAACGTGCGAGTGTTTCGTATTGCTGTGGATCGCCTTCAATCTGAATATCAAGTACTGCGGCTAATGATGAATCTTGTGTCTGTTCGGTGACAATTGCCGCAACGCGGTAGCCCATTTCCTTAGCTTTTAAAGCCAACTTGTACGCACGTTGATCATTTCCAATAATTCCAATCGTTTGACCCGGATAAATAACTGGCATCTTTCTACCTACTTTCTTATGCACATGACTTCAATTCTCAGATACTTCTATTATAGCGAATTCTATCCCTAACTACCTAGTACTTTAACTAAATCTTGATATTTTTCGCACAAAAAAAGACCATCACTGGCCTTTTTCAAATTAATTTTCGTTATTTTCGTCTAGGAAGACCACTTCGCCTTGTTCAAAAGCAGCAATCCGTGCTAATGATTCAACGTGAATGCCGCGTTGGTCTAATAACTCGCGACCCTTTTGGAATGTTTTTTCGATGACAATGCCGACCCCTTCAAGTTGGGCGCCAGCTTGGTCGATAATTTCTAATAAGCCTTCAACCGCTTGACCATTTGCTAAGAAATCATCAATCACTAAAACACGATCGTTTTCGTTCAAGAATTTCTTAGAAATTGAAATATGGTTGTTAACCTTCTTCGTATATGAATAAACAGTTGCGCTATACATATTATCTTGGAGTGTTAAACTCTTGTGCTTACGTGCAAAAACAACGGGAACGTGGAAAGCAAGACCAGCAAAGACTGCTGGGGCAATGCCTGATGATTCAACCGTTAGGATTTTAGTAATTGGGGCACCTTCAAATAATCGTTTAAACTCTTCACCCATTGCTGCCATGAGTTCTGGATCAACTTGATGATTTAAGAAGTTATCAACCTTCAATACATCTTCTCCTAAAACCTGACCATCTTTTTTAATACGTTCCTCTAATAACCGCACACCAAGCACTCCCTTGTTTTCTGAAATTGAATTAAAAATAGGTTACCACAAATAAAAGCTAGCGACAACTTTAATTAAGACTTTTCAAGATTTATTATCATAAACAAAATTATTTACGGTGTTTATCAATCAAATTGGTCCAATCGATAGGTTTTAACAAGTTCGATTAACTTCTCTGGATAATTAGGATCCGTTGCGTACCCATCTTGTTTAAGCGCCTGGGCAGCTTGCGTATAATTGGTAGCTGCCACAACGTGTTGGTAATGATTATGATCCCAAGACGTTCCATGTGCAAAAAGTAAGACGTGATCTAACATAGACTCGCGATAGTCACGGTAAACCCGAAAGCGCGCGGTAGTCGTCACCCATTGGCCGTTCAAGTATTCCTTAGTGGTCATCTCTTTGGTATTATCCGGGTCATCGCCTTTAATCCCAAAATAGTTATGGTAATCCGCTGCTAGCGAGCTTTTACCCCAATCACTTTCTAAGATGGCTTGGGCCAGTGTGATACTAGAGAGGACGTGGTATTTTTGTTGTAATTCTTGCGCATAAGGCGCTAATTGGTTAATAAATTCTTTTTTCTTCTTCACTTTAGCCAACTCTTCTTGTTTGGCCTCGTTTGCTAAGCGCTCTTGGGTCTGCGCACCGGTATATTGAATATACAGGACTAAGCCAACTCCCAAAACAAATAAAACGCCCAGTAGGACGACTAGCCATTCTGTCGGTTGTCTCTTTTTAGTGCTGTACCATTTTTTCGTTGTGCGTCGTTTTTTCTTCTTCGCCACTAATCTGCCTCTACTTCATTCAATCTATTCTATATTGTACACAAATTTAACCTGAAGACCAATGATTAATCTGCTTAATTGCCTTTAATTCCTATTTTGTTTTTTTATTGTTATAATATCGTTTGGAACCGATTACGATAGTAAAGGACTGATTCATTTGACAACTCTTAACTGGGGCATTATGGGTCTTGGCAATATCGCCGGTAGTTTTGCAACTTACTTTAACCAACCGGACGGCCAAATCTATGGTGCTGCTTCTCGTTCATTAGAAAAGGCAACCGCCTTCACCCAACAATATCATATCCCTCATGCTTATGGTAGTTACGCTGAGATGTTGGCCGACCCTGCCATTGATATTATCTACGTCGCCACACCTCACAACTATCACTTTGATGGCATTATGGCGAGCTTAAACGCTGGTAAACATGTCTTTTGCGAAAAAGCCATCACGATGAATCGGCGTGAATTAAATGCGGCTAAAGCGCTCGCCGCTGAAAAACATTTAATCTTGGCTGAAGCCATGACAATTTATCATATGCCACTTTTTGCAGAAATTGAACGTCAACAAGTTGCCCAAGATTTAGGCGCTTTAAAATCAATTCAAGTCACTTTCGGGAGCTTCAAAGAACTTGATCCAACCAATCGCTTTTTCAATCCCGAATTAGCCGGTGGTGCGATGTTAGATATCGGTGTTTACGCCCTCGCATTTGCACGGCGGATGCTGAGTGCTAAACCAGAATTGATTGCCACACAGTGGGTGCCATCAGAATCTGGTGTCGATCAACAATCAACACTCCTCCTTAACAATGCCCATCAAGAAATGGTGACGGTCACGCTTAACCTTCACGCGAAGATGCCTAAACAAGGCGTGCTCGTTTATGAAAAAGGTTATGTGACTGTTGATGATTATCCACGACCAGACAAGGCCCAATTGACCTTCCCTGATGGCACTACCCAAACTATTCAAGCGGGTGATGCTACCAACGCCATGAACTACGAATTACACGACTTCCAAGAAGTTGTTCGTGGTCATCAAGAAAATGACACACTCGCCCTAACAAGCGACGTCATGGATATTATGACCGACGCCCGAGCACAATGGGGCTTTGTTTACCCATTCGAACAACCGTCAGACTTAGAATAAAAAAAGTGTGCTATCAAGCGCTAATGATAAAAAGGACTAGGACAAATAATAATTTTGTCTTAGCCCTTTTTATATTTCCCACTTATAACGGTTGACTCAACATCACCATATCCTGCAATCGAATCCCATTTTCGATAATTGGTTGCTGATACTGTTCAAAGAAGTTTTTACGAATATGATCGAAACGAAAGCCCTGACGCAGATAAAAACCGATTGCTGCCAAACTGCCATCCCCAGTACCTACCAGTAATGTCCGGTACCCTTGGGCAACCATCATCTGTTTCAAATCGTTGAGTGCTTGTTGCCCATAACCTTGATTCCGATAAGCTGGCAATAAGGCGATATTTTTCAATTCAACTTGTGTTTGGTCAACAAACGTCACATGCATAACACCAATTACGGTTGATTGGCCGGCTAAATGAATACTATAAAGTTGACCGTCATTTAAATAACGACGAATCATCCCAACTTCTTCATCCGCTAATCGTAAATAAGGTAAGTAATCCGCCCGCTTGTTTGGTGCAATCATTTGATAATCTAACATCTTGCCGCCTTTCTTTAGCCCATAAAAAAAAGACCAACTGATTGACAGTTGATCCACGACTAATATTTATAAATTAGTTTTTGTTTACGTTAACGGCTTGTGGTCCACGATCGCTTTCTTCGATATCGAAAGAAACGCTTTGACCTTCTTCAAGAGTCTTGTAGCCTTCACCTTGGATAGCTGAGAAATGTACGAATACATCACTACCATCTTCGCGAGTTACAAAGCCATAACCTTTTTCTGCGTTAAACCATTTTACAGTTCCGTTTTCCATGAGAAAACTCCTCCTTGTGTCGTTAGACACGTTATAAATTTGTGTATTTCTGTCGGTGCGATGGAAGAAAGTTCTTTTGGAAACATTCGAACCATAACCTGTCAAAAAGTACAAACATAGTGTAACACATGAAAAAAAGAGAAACAACCCTAAACACTAAAAAATAAACCGTTTTCTTTCTACGATAACCGAACTTTTATACTTTCCATTAAATTGACGTTTTTCCGTCATCCCCCATGGTAAACGGTTGGCTTTTAGACTGATTTACGCTAAGATGAAGTTAACGAATTTAACTACTGGAGTGCCTGACAATGCTAAAAATACTAAAACGATTACTCCCCATTTTGGGACTACTATTTCTACTTGCTGGTTGCGAAAAACCGCTTGATACGAAACAACAGGTCAAAGACGACCTCAACACCATTTTACAGATTTCTAAAACGCAACAAACAGCGCTTAGTACCTTAGAGAATGCTGGTCAAGGGGTACCTGATAGTTATCTTAAGATTCAAGAAAAATACCCTGATCAAAATCTTTTAGAGGTTAAGGGCTCTAAAATTGCGCAAACTGCCGCAACACGAACCGCAGCTTATGACACACTCAAGGCACAACAAGCTGAATTAAAGCCAGTTGTTAAGCGTTTGATTAAAATTGCTAATCAAGAAAGTGATGAATTACCAATTGAATTCATCAAGGATTTAAATCAGAGCTTGAAGCTGTCTGCACTTGATTACACGACACTTTCTAATTTCTACGACGCGGCCACCACTGCTGAAACCGACTTTTATGCCGATCACACATCAGCTGATGCACACGCAGACGATTTAGCGGCACCTATCAACCGCTTAAATCAATATTATAGTGCCATCTACCAACAAGCAGAAATCGCTAAGGTCAATATCAATACGGTCACTGCTCAAGCTAAGAAAGTTCAAAAACAATTAGACTAATCACTAAAAAAAGAGTCGGGACAAAAGTAATTTTTGTCCCAACTCTTTTTTATTCGCGCTTAAATCTTAACAATGGCTTGGCCACAAACGGTGTCACAATCACCGCTAAGGCTATTTCCATCAAAGCATTAATCGCCACAGCACTCAACATCACGATAATTAAGTGACTGACATCCGTTTTATAAATACCGGCTGCTTGTTGGCTATAAAAGGCCCACGTCAATAGAATAACTAACGTCGTATTAACGATGGTGCCAAAGAAAGCGGCGATTGCCATCGAGCCCCGTTGCCCCGCTTTAGTATTGTGTAAGTGTTGATATAATAATCCGGCGACTAACCCCACCATCAAACGCGGTAAAATAGCGATTACCGGGTTTTGGAAGATCAATAAGGTTAATGCATCGACTGGCGCTGTATAGGCGTGAATCAGGGATAATGTCCCCCAGATTGCGCCTAGAGTTGCGCCGCCACGAGTACCTAAAATAATCGCCCCAATGATGACGGTTAAATGCATCGTGGTGACGCCGGGTAACCCTGGTAGAATATAAATATACCCAACCATCGGCACAAAACTCTGAATCATTAACAATGCCGTTAGAATCGCTAGAATGCTGATCTTATACGCTGATGAATTACGTGTCATCTCTACTTACCTCTCCCATTAACTTATTGCCCATTATAGCGATTTACGAAATTGAATTCAATTCTCAAACTTAATTAGGACACAAAAAAACGACACCGCTAACGGTATCGTTTAACTTGTTATCATATGCGGGTGAGAAGACTCGAACTTCCACCGGGAAAATTCCCGACAAGATCCTTAATCTTGCGCGTCTGCCATTCCGCCACACCCGCGATACTTGCTTTATGACTTTAAGCCACGTACATTAGTATAAGAGAAACCCGAATTGAAGTCAACAAAAAATCGCTCTGGAGGCCAAAAATGTTTATCGAAACCGCTAATTTAACCGATATTGGTGCCTTAACAACGCTTTATCAAGCTTTAACAACTGAAATGCACGCATTCCAGCCGACTAATTATCAAGAAAAGAGCAGTCCTGATTTCTTCACCTGGAAAATGATGGTTGAAGACAAACGCCAAACTGTCTATATCACTCGCAATCAGGATCAGATAACGGGTTTTTGTCACGTTACCACAGCACAAACTAGTCCTTCCAATCTCTTTATCAGCCATCAATTTGCCTACGTCACTGCATTATACGTCCATCCTGACTATCGTCGCCAAGGAATTGCAACGGCGTTACTTGCAAAAGCCCGTACTTGGCAAAAAGAAAAACAACTCGCCTTTTTGGAGCTAACCGTCTTGGGCAATAACCAATCCGCCCTGCAACTCTATCAAAAATTAGGCTTTGTGACACAAAACCAAACGCTCCGACAAGTTTAAAAAAACAGGCCCTGGGACAAAATTATTTTTGTCTCAGGGCCTGTTTTTAATCTCTCAATACTTATGGCACACTTCTTTTTTTAAATTTCTTTTACTAATTTTAAATGACCATGGCAACGACGACAGACATAACGCGTTGTATTGATATGCCGTTGTCGTTGATACAACTGGCCACATTTGGTGCATTGATAGGCTAGTCGTTTTTGTGGTGCCTTTTTAGCCGTGACCGGTGGTGCAAAGCGCGCACCACCAACCTGTTGTAAAAGCCGCTTAAAATCATGGTCTCGATGCCGATACCCACGGTGCAATAAATGCAGGTGGTAATGACACAGCTCATGTTTAATAATGCCTTCTAAAACAGCCTGTCCTTGGGCAACCATCAACGGGTTAATGTCGATGTGGTGGTCTTGCAGATGATAACGACCCCCTGTTGTTTTTAAGCGTCGATTAAAGTTTGCCTGGTGACTAAACGGACGATTAAACGTGGTTACTGAAATATTTTGAATGAGTTGCGTTAATTCTTGATCCGTCATCATTAATCAGTTGCTTTAGGCGCCTTCATCGTCAATTGAACCCGTTCACGTTCTTGATCGACGCTTAAGACCCAAACCTGAACAACATCACCGACTGAAACTTCATCAGATGGATGTTTAACAAAGTGATTGGCCAATTGCGAAATATGAACTAAGCCATCATGTTTAACACCGATATCCACAAAAGCACCGAAATCAATGACATTCCGCACGGTTCCTTCTAGGGCCATGTTCGGTTTCAAATCGGCGAGGGTTAAGACATCATGCCGTAGCAGTGGTGCTGTCATTTGATCCCGCAAATCCCGACCTGGTTTTTGTAAACCGCTTAAGATATCTTCAAGTGTTTCAGAGCCGACCGCTAATTCGGTCGCCAAATCAGTCACTGTTAATTGCTTAATTGCTGCTGATAATTCTGGTGTTCCTAAAGCCTCCAAAGTGACACCCAACGATTTTAAAATCGCCTTGGCTACTGGATAGCTTTCAGGATGAATATCCGTATTGTCTAATGGGTTGTCGCCACCGATGATTCGCAAGAACCCAACGGCTTGTTCGAATGCCTTAGGGCCTAAGCGCGGCACTTTCTTCAATTCACTGCGTTTTTGATATAAGCCGTTTTCGTTACGGTATTGGACAATATTTTGGGCAGTCGTCGCTGATAACCCAGAAATATGTTGTAAGAGTTGTGGACTAGCGGTGTTCAAGTTAACCCCTACGCTATTGACAACATCTTCAATGACTACGTCTAATTGCGTCGTCAATTCCTTTTGGGCAACATCGTGTTGGTATTGCCCGACACCGACTGCTTGTGGATCAATCTTAATCAATTCTGCTAAGGGATCTTGTAAGCGCCGTGCGATACTAATCGCACTCCGCTCTTCAACATGTAGATCTGGGAATTCAGCCCGCGCTGTATCACTTGCTGAATAAACGGAAGCCCCTGCTTCGTTGACAATCACGTAAAAGATTTCCCGGGAAATGGTTTTTAAAACTGATGCCACAAATTCTTCAGATTCACGACTAGCAGTCCCATTCCCGATTGCAATCATTTCAACATTATATTTTTCAAGGAATTGCTTGAATTCATCGGCAGCTGCTGCTCGTTTAGGCGCTGCAGCTGGTTTATGCGGATAGATCACTAATTTATCTAGAAATTTCCCAGTCCCATCGACAACGGCTAATTTACAGCCTGTTCGGTAAGCAGGGTCAAAGCCTAAAACAACTTTGCCTTTCAAAGGCGGTTGTAATAAAAGATGCTTTAAATTATCGCCAAAGACGGCAATTGCTTGTTGATCAGCCTTTTCTTTTAACTGCTTCCGCAATTCACGTTCAATGGCCGGGCCAATGAACCGTTTATAGGCATCTTCAATAGCCGTCTTAATAATTTGGGCGGCAGCTGAGTCTTGACCGTGAATAACGGCTTGAGCAATATGACCAACAATCATATTTTCGGCAACTTCTAGCTTCACCTTCAAGATACCTTCGTGTTCGCCACGATTAATCGCTAAATATTGATGTTCCGCAATCTTATTAATCGGTGCTGAGAAATCATAATAGATTTGATAAACTTGCTTATCATCGCTATCAGCATCTTTCACCTGACTTACAATTTGCCCGTTTTGACGGGTATATTGTCGTGTCCAGTCTCGGAAAGTAGCTGTTTCACTAATATTTTCAGCGATAATTTCGTGTACACCCGCTAAAACAGCATCTGTATCGGTAATCTTTTGGTCTGGGTTAAGATAATCGGCCGCTTTTTCCAGGAGGACTTGTTCTGAAAAGTTCGGTAATTGCGCAATCAGGTTGGCAAACGGTTCTAACCCAGCTTCTTTAGCAATCGTCGCCTTTGTCCGCCGTTTTTGCTTATAAGGCAGGTATAAATCCTCAAGCACTTGTAATTGGCTAGCGGCTTCGATTTGCTTTTGTAAAGCCGGCGTTAACTTAGCTTGTTCGGCAATATTCTTGATAATATCGGTCTTCCGTTTTTCAAGCGTTGTTAAGTATTGGAAGGTGTGTTCGATTTCGCGAATTTGAACTTCGTCTAAACTACCCGTTCGTTCCTTACGATACCGCGCCACAAACGGTACGGTGTTACCTTCGTCTAATAAGGTTAACACGGCATTAATTTGTTGTGGTCGATATTGCGTCAGTTGTTTGGTGACAAGTTGTTGAATATCAGTCATGTGCGTCCCTACCTTTATCTTCAATAAAAAAACAGCACCCGTCTTGGGAACTGTCATGAGTTGATCTAAGCAATTTTTGAGATGTTTTGGATATACTTAGAAATTCGTTCTGTTGCTTTGTCTTGGTTCATTTCTGAAGCAGCAAAAGCTTGCATATCAACTGTTTGATCATCATGCATGCTTGTAATTAAATCTTCGCAACCTTGAACGAAATCAGTATAAGCACCGATTAAACGTTGGTTGTTACCCATTAAACGAGCTGGGGCAACGGCTGTCTTAAATTGTGCTAAGAATTCGTGGTATTGATCCACACCGTCTCTGAAGATTTGGGCTGTCTTTTGGTAATCTTGTTCGCTCATTTCAGCTAACTTACCATCAGCAACGGCCGCTTTTAAAGGGACGAAATATTTACTCATGCCTTCTTGCACTTTTTCAGTGTTGTCGATTAAATCGTTAACAGCTTGGCCGTATTTAGCCAACTTTTGTTGTGTTTTATTCATGTTAATCCTCCTAGTTTCCTATGCTTCAGTATACTAATTCTGGTATCGGCTTGCAAATAAAATCTTCAAAAAGACCGCGACAAGCATCAGCCTATCACGGTCTTTTATTAAATTATTTAGCAGCTCTTCTTTGGAAGAACTTCACGATTTCAACGATGACTACTAGCATGAATGAAGCTGCTAATACAATCCCCCATTGATATAAATCAAGGTGTGAGACATGGAATAAGCCATTGAGCCCTGGAATCATGATTGTTGCGGCTAATAAGATAAATGAAGCTAAAACAGCCCAGTTGAAGGCTTTATTCTTAAAGAAGCCAACTGTAAAGATTGATTGATGGACTGATTTAACGTTGAATGCGTGGAAGAGTTGGATCATCCCTAACGTTGCATACGCCATTGTTAAGGCATCCGCATGGGCTAAGCCACTTGCTTGATGCACTGGGAACGTAATCGCTAACGCGTAAACGGCTAAGGTAATCCCACCTTCTAATAGGCCTTGATAGATAATCGCTTGGAACACGCCGCCTGAGAAGAAGTTTGATTTACGCCCACGTGGTTTTTGATTCATAATCCCTGGTTCAGTTGGTTCAACCCCCAATGCAATCGCTGGGAAAGTATCCGTTACTAAATTAATCCACAAGATATGCACTGGTTGCAGAATTTGCCAACCTAATACCGTCATCATGAATAAGGTTAACACTTCACCCAAGTTGGCTGATAAAAGATATTGAATTGATTTTTGGATATTAGCAAAGACTTTCCGGCCTTCTTTAACCGCAATTACGATTGTTGAGAAGTTATCATCGGCTAAGACCATATCACTGGCCCCTTTAGAAACTTCAGTCCCGGTGATCCCCATCCCAATACCGATATCGGCTGATTTGAGGGCTGGTGCATCATTGACACCATCACCAGTCATCGCAACAACCTTACCGTGTTTTTGCCAAGCTTTCACAATTCGCACCTTATGTTCAGGCGCAACCCGCGCATAAACGGCGTATTGAGTAACTTTTTTAGCGAATTCTTGATCATCCATTTGGTCTAACTCAGCACCAGTAATAACGGCGGCATCCGCATCTTCTTCTGGGGTAATAATCCCTAAACGAAGCGCGATTGCTTCGGCTGTATCGCGGTGATCCCCAGTAATCATTAGGGTCCGGATGCCAGCTGAATGCGCATCTGTTACAGCTTGTTTTGCTTCTGGTCGTTCAGGATCAATCATCCCAACTAAGCCAGCGAAAATTAAATCAGTTTCAATCGTTGGATCAACCGTTGCTGGCACACTTGGTAAGACTTTATAAGCCAACGCTAAGACTCGCAAGGCTTGTTTTGCCAAACCATGGTTCGTGTCTAATAATAATTGGCGCTCTGCATCGTCCATCGGTTGAACAACGCCTTGTGCGTCGATATAATGCGTAACGCGTTTGAGCAATTCATCCGGTGCACCTTTCGTGGTCATTAAGAATTGACCATCAGCTTGTTGATGAATTGTGGTCATCAACTTCCGCTCTGAATCAAATGGTACTTCAGCGACCCGTGGTTCGGCTGCTAAGGCTGCGTTAATATCAAAATCTTTATCACGCCCATACGCGATCAGCGCGGTTTCAGTCGGATCACCAATCATGTCACCATCGGCCTTAATTCTAGTATCATTGGCCAAGTTCATGATTTTAAGCGTCAAATTATCCGCTGGCAGTGTTGCCCCAGCATCTTGTAATTGATTGTTAGTGAATATTTTTTCGACGGTCATTTGGTTCATCGTTAACGTCCCAGTTTTATCAGACGCAATAATATCAGTGCTCCCCAGTGTTTCTACAGCGGGTAACTTACGAACGATGGCCTTTCTTTTAACCATCTTTTGCGTCCCTAATGCGAGGATAATCGTCACAATTGCGGGTAAACCTTCCGGAATTGCTGCGACCGCTAACGAAATAGCAGTTAATAACATGTTAATTGGTGATTGTGCGTGGCGTAAGTAACCCACCACGAAAACAATTGCAGCAATAATTAAGATCATAATCGTCAAACTCTTACCTAATTGGCTCAAGTTCATCTGTAATGGCGTCGTTGTTTCGTCGGCTTGGTTGAGCATCCCAGCAATTTTACCAACTTCGGTCTGCATCCCAGTCCCCGTTACAACACCAACGCCACGACCGTAAGTAACGTTACTATTCATAAACGCCATATTGGTCCGATCACCAATCCCACTTTCTGGATCAGTTAGTGTCTCAACTGTCTTATCAACCGGTACGGATTCCCCAGTTAAAGCGGACTCTTCGATTTTCAGAGCAGCTGATTCAAGTAGGCGAAGATCCGCGGGCACAATATCGCCGGCTTCCAGCAACACGATATCGCCAACTACGAGTTCTTCACTCTTAATCGTCACGATTTCGCCATCTCGACGAACGTGTGCATCAGGTGTCGCCATTTCTTTTAAGGCGTCAATTGCTTGTTCCGCCTTTGCTTCTTGGAAAACCCCAAAAATCGCATTTAAGATCACAACGGCTAGAATAATGAATGCGTCTGGCCATTCATGTGCTAAAAAGCCCGCGATCATTGCTGCGACTAATAACACAATAATCATAAAATCTTTGAACTGTTCTAAGAAACGAATCGCTAAACTTTTGCGTTTCTTTTCAGTTAATTGATTCCGACCATTTTCTGCCAAACGTTTTTCAACCTGTTCTTGGGTTAAACCTTGTGGCGTTGTTGCGAGCGCTTTAAGTGTTGCGTCTGTTGATTGTGTAAAAAATGTGGTTTGTTTATCTACCATTACCTTGCCTCCTATAAATTTGATTTTGGGGGTAAAAAAAGAGACCTACAGGAATTCTAAAAATCCCTATAAGTCTCACTAATTAAGATAACACCAGAATATTGCCTTGTTGGTGGCGTTATCGCAGACAAGCTGCCAGTTACTCCCTTATCGTTAACCCCATTATAAGGTATAACCAATCTAAAAGGCAAGTAAATAATTATTTTAATAACTAAATTGGCTCACGAAACTAGACTCGAAAGCTAACCACTGACAACGCAGGGCTAAACGCGTTCTGTAACCCATATCCTTCCGGTTAACCCTAAGGATATAACCAGGGTTACGGTACACTCTGGTTATAAACGTGCTTTTGTCAGTAGCTTTCTGTGCTTTGCTAAACTTATCAAACCGGTGATTTCATCACCAATTCGCTAAGTTCTGCAAATGCTCAAAAGCTAACCACTGACAACGCACTTTGTTCTGAAACGTGCTTTTTCAGGCATATTGTTGCAGTTAGCTACGTCTCGCAAACAATCGACTGCGTCGCTTATTCACGAGCCTAGGCTAAGTCGCCACAATATATCCGCCTGAAACGCACTCTGTTTTATTGCCAGAATGTGTCGTAGATTGTTATTGGTAAATGGCGCTTATGGGCCGTTTTCTTGTACCAGTTTTCAATCTTCGTTGCGGCTTCTTCATTGACCTGACGACCTTCTAAATAGTCGTCAATTTGATCGTACGTGACGCCCAATGCTAATTCATCTGGTAATGCTGGACGGTCTTCTTCAAGATCCGCCGTTGGTACTTTTTCATAGAGGTGTTTAGGCGCACCGAGTTCGGCTAACATGGCCTTGCCTTGACGCTTATTGAGTCTGAAGATTGGCACTAAATCTGCGCCGCCATCACCAAACTTCGTATAAAAACCCGTGATGGATTCGGCAGAATGATCCGTTCCCAAAACAGCACCACTATTTTCACCAGCGACGCCATATTGGGCAATCATCCGCACGCGGGCTTTAATATTGCCCTTATTGAAGTCACTAACAATTACACCAGTTTCCGCAAGGGATTGAACCATCGCGTCCACTGAGCCCTTAATATTGACCCGTTTGACTTGATCAGCTGCCATAAATTCGATTGCGGCCATCGCATCCGATTCATCAGCTTGTTCCCCATAAGGTAACCGCACTGCGATAAATTGGTAACTTTCATCGCCAGTTTCAGCCCGCATCTCTTGCATGGCTTTTTCAGCCAATGCGCCCACTAAAGTTGAATCTTGGCCGCCTGAAATGCCTAAGACATAGCTTTTTAAAAATGTATTTTTCTTTAGATAAGCCTTCATAAAATCAACCGATCGGCGAATCTCTTTGGCGGGATCGATCGTTGGTTGTGTTTTTAAGGCTGCAATAATTTCTGCTTGTAAAGCGTTCATTTGCCAGATACTCCTTCAAAAATAATCGATTCTAGTGCATTAAATTAACGTCTTCTCTGACTTTGCGGATTGAACTCATCTTATTGTCCCAAGTCCGTTGTGATAGATCGACTGGGTAATCCTGTGGATTCAAGTCACGTTTGTATTCATCCCAAAGTGAATCAAGGTTTTCAGCACAGAACTTCTTAATTGCCGCTAATTCAGGCAACGTATAGACCCGTTTGCCGTTTTCAAAAATAGTCCGTAAGATTGGTCGGGCATTGAAGTCGGTCACGGTCTTATTGATGTATGTGTAATTAGGATGGAACATGTAAATCGTATCTTGTTCAAGTGGATCTTCATCCCATAATGTGATGTAGTCCCCTTCTGATTTACCGTCAACTTGTTTGGTAATTCGCCAAACTTGCTTGCGGCCTGGTGTTGAGACTTTTTCAGCATTACTTGATAATTTAATGGTATCGACCATCTTACCATCTGAGTTTTCAATTGAAACCAACTTATAAACCGCGCCCAAGGCTGGTTGGTCGTAAGCGGTAATTAACTTCGTCCCAACGCCCCAAACATCGATTTTAGCTTCTTGCATCTTCAAGTTTTGGATTGTCTTTTCATCTAAATCGTTAGAAGCGTAAATTTTAGCGTCCGTGAAGCCTGCTTCATCCAATTGTTGGCGCACACGTTTGGAAATATAGGCCATATCGCCACTATCAATCCGCACACCTTGGAAATTAATCCGGCTACCGAATTCGCGCGCAACTCGGATTGCACTCGGCACACCACTCTTCAAAGTATCATAAGTATCCACAAGGAAGACACAGTCCCGATGCGTTTCAGCATAGGCCCGGAAGGCTTCGTAGTCGTTACGGTAAGCTTGAACTAAAGAATGCGCATGTGTTCCGCTTGCTGGAATCCCGAAAATTTTAGAAGCTCGTACATTACTGGTTGCATCAAAGCCACCAATATAAGCAGCGCGTGTGCCCCATAAAGCAGCATCCATTTCTTGGGCCCGGCGTGTCCCGAATTCTAAGACGGGATCCTTGCCGACCACTGATTTGATCCGTGCTGCTTTGGTTGCAATCAAGGTTTGGTAATTGACAATATTTAATAACGCCGTTTCAATCAATTGGCATTGGGCGAGTGGCCCTTCTACTTGCATGATTGGTTCATTACCAAAGACCAATTCGCCTTCAACCGCTGAACGAACCGTTAAATCAAAATCTAATTCTGCTAGATACGTCAAAAAATCTTCAGGATAACCGACTTCATCCCGTAAATAAGCTAAATCGCTCTCGGTAAAGCGGAGATTCTCAAGATAATTAACGATATGTTCCAAACCAGCAAAAATAGCATACCCATTTTCAAAAGGTAGTTTTCTGAAATAGCATTCGAAAACCGCTGTCCGATTATGGAGTCCCTTTTTAAAATAAGTTAACATCATATTGAGCTGATACAAGTCTGTATGTAACAACAAACTATCATCAGGATATAATTTTTGCATGTCGCACTCCTAATTAGAGATATATTTGGTATACTTAGTTGAAGCTATTATACAATAAAACAGCGAGTTCTGCATAATTTCGAGAAGGAGTTTTACAAATGCAATTTCCGACAGTCTCAGTTTTAAATATTCCTTTTATCAATACTACTAACCAAGCATTTATTGCGCAACTTTCAAAAGACTTAGCCGCTAACGAAAACCGTTTTATCGTTACTGCTAATCCAGAAATTGCCCTCTATGCCACTAAACATAACGATTACTTCCAAACGATTAGCCAAGCCAATTACATTACACCAGACGGTATTGGTATTCTTAAAGGCGCCACAATGTTAGGCACGCCGCTTACAGAACGAATTACCGGTTTTGATACGATGACGGCCTTATTCGAAATTGCCAATCAAAACAGCTATAGCGTTTATTTGCTTGGTGCTAAGGAAGAAGTTTTACAAGCCGCTTGCCAAAACGTTGCAAAACAATATCCTAACGTCACCATCGTCGGCCAACACAACGGTTATTTTGACGACCAAGAAGAACAAAAAATTGTTGCCGATATCGAACGAACACAACCCAATATTATTTTGGCAGCACTTGGCTTCCCCAAACAAGAAACCTTTATCGAAGCCAATCGTCACAAAGTTAACGCCATTTGGATGGGTGTTGGCGGTAGCTTTGATGTTTTATCGGGAACTGTTAGCCGGGCTCCAAAAATTTGGCAAAAAATGCACTTAGAATGGTTCTATCGTTTTGCATCACATCCAAGTCGCTTGAACCGTTTCCCAGCGCTTATTGAATACATGCGCTTGGTTAAAAAAGAAAAGAAAAACTAAAAAAAGCATTGAAGACAAACTTAATTTTGCCTTCAATGCTTTTTTATTTTGATAATCGTTTTAATGTTCGGCTGTACTGAATTTTTTCTAAATAGTACCGTCTCACATTACCGTCACTCAGCAAGATGCCCAGAAACTGGAGCCCCTTACCAATTGATTTCGTTTTTTTAACAGTGCTCAATAAATTAATATTAGCGTTAAAGCGGTCTTTTTGATGTTGATCGTAAAACCCTTTTTCAGTTAGGTAAGCTTCCAGTTTCGCTTTGATTGCTTCATCACTCGCTGTTAATCTAAACACAGTCGTCTGACGTAAAAAGCCAGAAATTAGAAAGGTTTTTAACATGTCACTTTGAGTCATACTGTTTTGTCTAATCCGATAACGCATCAACGGTTCATTAGTCACACCTATTTGCTGACCCGCCGCGATCATTCGTAACCACAAATCATAATCTTCACAGGCGATTAGTTGTTCCTGATAGCCACCAACTGTTTCAAAAGCTGCTTTTTTACCCAGAACACTCGGATGAACAATGAAATTATCATATTGTAATAACTCACGAACGGCAGCTGCTGATTCAACCATTTGTGGATGCCGACCAATCTCGGCATTAGTTTCATCAATCAGAATCGAAGATGATGCAATAACATCCAATTGCCGTTGTTGCAATAAATCAAATTCAGTCATTAGCCGTTCTGGCACAGCAATATCATCAGCATCCATTCGCGCAATGTAATCACCCCGACTTGCTTTCAATCCCCGATTCAAACTAGGTGCTAACCCTAGATTATGCTCGTTGCTGATTAAAACAATTCGCGGTTCTTCTTTTGCATATTCATTTAAAACAGCTGCCAATGCTTGATTATCAGGATTATCCAAAACAATGATGAACTCAAAATTTTGATAAGACTGTTTCAGAATTGATTCAATTGACTGGCGTAATTCCGTTTCTTTTTCGTTATAAACGGCCATCACAATACTAATTAACGGTGTTTCCATAGTAATCTCCTTGTTGACGCCTACAATTGTGCATACAAATCATGCATCAAAATCGCTAACTGGCGTGTTGAAAATGATTGACTAACATGCTTATTAAACGCTAAGCCCATGCCAACTAATTGGTTATTTTGATAAGCAGCGTAAGCTTCATTTAACGCTTTGACATATCCTTGTAAGTCTAAGCTATCCACAACCCAGCCATATTCAGGGCTATCCACAATTACCTTGCTATCACCAACATCGGTCGTAATCGCAGGGACGCCATAATTGCCAGATTCTAACAAGACGGTTGGGAACCCTTCGTGAATTGACGATAAAACTGATAAATCGGTGTGTCGATAAAAGTGCGCCACATCTGATTGAAAGCCATCAAAATGAACCTTATCAGTTATTTGATAATCTGTTGCTAACTTCTTAAACTCTGCTTCTAGTTCGCCATCGCCAATCAGGTGTAGTTGATATTCAAAATCAACATTCACTAACGCTTCTAACAATAGCTGTTGGTGTTTTTGCGCTGTTAGTCTAGCCACACAAATCATCGTGAATTGCGGTTGCTTAACTGGTGTCGGTACTTCCGGACTAAATTCAATGGCATTAAAAATAGTTGTCATCTTATTCGTATCGATGCCTTGTTGTACCAAGCTGTTTCTAAACCGTTCGGCAATCAGATAGATATGATCCGCTTTTTTAAGTACCCAGAGACTTAACGGCAATAAAATTTTACCTTTAAACCCTTTATTCAGATAATCAATCTTAGGTAACGTGTGCAATGTCAACGTCCACTTCGCCGTAATTCGTTTCCGAATTAACGCTAAGAAGAGATTAGACCGTGGTCCATGCGTATGCACGACATCGATGTTTTCAGAATTGATATGCGCTGCTAGTTGTTTCAAGAAATGCGGGGTTAACGTTTTTGGTTGTTCAAACACTTCAACCGGTAACTGATTAGCGCGCGCTAGTTCTGCAACCGGGCCATCTTCAAAAACTAATAATGATGGCTCATCTTTACCAAGTGCGATCATTGCCTTCATTAAACCGATAATATGTGAGCGACCACCGCCCGTTTCATTCCCTGCGTTTACAAAAAGAACCTTCACGTAATCACCTTTTCATTCTAATTTAGTTTTCTAAATCTTGCTTAATTTGTGTCGTTGAAATACCTGTTGTCCGGGGAAGATAGATGACTTCACAATAATCCTTTAAGAAATCAAACTTTCCTTTCCAATCATCACCCATTACGAAAACATCAATATCGTATTTTTGAACGTCTTTAATTTTTTGTTCCCAATCTTTTTCAGGAATTACCTTATCAACATATCGAATGGCTTCGAGAATATATTTGCGATGTTCATATGAATGGTAAGCTTCTTTATGCTTTTCAGCATTAAATTCGTCCGTTGATAAGCCGACAATTAATTCATCGCCTAATTGGCTGGCACGTTCTAAGAGATGAACATGACCCCAGTGTAATAAATCAAAGGTCCCGTAAGTTAAAACTTTTGTCATTTTAAATCATCCTTTCTTAAGGCGCATCAGATCTTGCCGGACACGTGTATTTAATCCAACTAATAATATCACGAATAAAAGACCAACGATAATCGTCTGAACGACGAGATCGAAGAATAAACTGCCGAGGTTAATTGGTATGTGTAAGCCAATTAATAGCGTTAAGCCAAATATTAGCCAGTACTTCCAATGTTCATGCCACAGGAATTTAAAATCTAAGTGCCCTCGTACTAACCAAATCCGCATCCCACAAACCAATAATTCGGTCAGGACAATGATGGTTGTCCCACCATTAGCCCCAAAGCGACCGGCGAATACGAAATTCCCAATTAAGGAGAAGACCGCGCCAACTAGGTATGGAATCGCGACAATTCTGTACATCCCTTTTGATAGCGCAAATTGATTGGCATAAATACCACCATAAGGAATGATCACCACAAGTAAACTAACCCAGAAGAAGTTATCCGTCATCGCTTGATAGCGACTACCGAAAAACCAAACGATAAATTTATTAGCGTTGACCATCAGCGCACTTGTAAATAGCAAGCCAAGTATCAAAGTATAGTCCAACGAAACTTTCAATAAATTCTGAATTTGATTTTCATCCGCTTCTTCACTGTCCATCTTAGCCATAATCGGCATTAAGACGATTGTCACCGAACCTAATAATTGCACAACCGCCCGCGCCATGGTTTGCGTCTGGGCATAATACGTTAATTGAACAGAACCCGCTAATAAGCCAATAATGGTTTGATCAAAGCTCGTATAAAATTGTGCAGCAACTGAAGGAATGGTTACCGTGATTGATTCTTTCAAATATTGCTTAGAAAAATGAATCCGTCCAAACTTGAATTGAGGAATTTCTGTTTTAATCCCTAACCAGAAGACAAAGTTAGCTAGGTAAGTAATACTATTGATTAATAGATAAATCCAAAGATCTTGTTCACTGTGTACGAAAATAAAAATCGTAGCGACTAGTGTCAATTTAATAATTGTATTTCGCATGACCACTGTTTTAACTTGGCCACGGCCAATATAAAACCAAGAAATATCTAAGACATACCCAATTAAAAATGGAATCTCAATTAGAAAATAGAATTTATAACTCATGAATAAGCAGACAACCACGATGTAACTAATGATCACGATTAAACCACTAAGAAGTTGTAAACCCCATAATTTTTTGAAATTTTCTTCAAGATTTTCTTTTGTCGATTGGGCAATTACTCTGACACCAACCTGGTTCATTCCCATGAGAATGATAAAACTCAAGAAGACTGGAATCGAGTTAACGTAGGAATTAATCCCTAACGCTTCTTTGCCTAATACCCGCGCCACGTACGGTGTCGTGACAAAAGGCAGTACAATGATCAGCAACTGATAAACAGCATTATAAATGATATTTGTTGAGGCTTTTTTCATACTAGACTTTCCAAACTTCCTGAATTATTTTTTGCGTCGCCGAACCATCGGTATTCGCATTGTGTAACTGATTAAACGCTTTTGTCGTTTGCGCTGTTAGCCCTTGACTAAGCAATGTATACAACGCTTGATTGTCCGTTACTAATGGCCCTGGGATAAAGGCTTGGTAGTCAAAATAAAAGCCTCGTAGAATATCCTGGTATTTATCCAAATCATACGCGTAAAAAACAATCGGCTTTTCCAATAACGCATAATCAAAGAAAACAGATGAATAATCAGTCATTAAAACATCGGCAGCTAGATACAACTCTTCGATACTTGCGTAGCGATTGACGTTATGCACATGTGGATAAGCTGCAATGTCTGGCATTTGATCTGCCACGTTTGGATGCAAGCGAATTAACAAGTCATATTGATCGCCTAATTGTGCTTCAAATTGTTCCAAATCTAACGCTAATTTAAACGTGGGTTCATCGTCTCTAAAAGTTGGTGCATATAAAATTGTTTTGCGTGTTGCATCTAATTGTAGTTTTGCTTTTAAACTAGCTACCAATTCACGATCATCTTTATGCTTTGCTAAATAATCATTCCGTGGTAACCCATAGCTCATAATCTTAGTTTGTTTTAAATTAAATGCCCGTTCATATAACCAATTATCTTCAGGTGCATTAGACACAAAGTAGTCCCAGTTAAGGGGTTCTCTTGCAGTCAAACGTTTGAAGTCATTATCATCTGGTAAATCATTACCAATATGTTTAAGCGGCGTACCATGCCAAGTTTGCACAAAAACCCCATTTTTATGGGGTTTTAGACGGAATGGAAAGTTAATATCCATAATCCAATATTTAGCACGCGCAAGTGCCTTTAAATAGGCCTTCTCGTGCCTTGCCACGAACTGAATGTTAATGTCCGGGTATTGGGCTTTAACTGTTTGTCGCGCTTGTTCATCGTTTAAAACAATAATGTAGTCACTATTAGGAAACTTTTCAATCAAGCCTTCAAAGAGTGCTCTTGGATTACCAGAAAATGATTTCCCAAAAAAAGAATTGATAAAAAATGTCTCGTCTGACATCGGAGTGACTAATTTAATCAAACCAAACCAAACGCGGTGGTATAAAACTGCTTTAACTGTTGCGATAGCCGTCATGCTTTTTAAGTCCTCTCGTTGTGACTAATGCATAGCCTAGTGCAAAGGCCAAAATAATTGTATCTGCCAAAAAGTCCATTACATTACCACTAAATGCTGATAAGGCAATAACCAAACCTGATCCAAATAACAAACTTACTTCAAAGAACGTTGCTTTTTTGCCTAGCACACGAATTACTTCGTATAAGCAATATAGCAGTACAAAAACGTAAGGCATGATTAATAATAAGACGCCGATGAAGCCCATTGAATACCATTGTGAAATGAAGTCTTGCTCCAAGTTGGCAATATGGTTCATCCGAGTATAAGAAATCCCGAACCAATTATTTAATGAATCATTATTAACGGATTTAGCGCGGTTTAACATTGCTTCTTCAACCTTACGGTAATTTAAGCGATCACCAACCGGCCATTTCATTACTTGATACCAGAATTGTGGATCATCACGATATGAATACCCGCCCATCACAAATCTAGCATTTAATGAATAATCACGATAATGATTTTTAATATATCTCATCAAAGGTGTTTCTTTACGATGGTCAATTTGATCATCCTTATGTTCTTTCTCTTTTTCTTTTTCAGCTTCTAATTCTTTTTTCTTTTCTTTTTGTTCTTTCTTAGTACCATCTTGTGTCTTTTGAACAGCCGTATCGGTTGTTGTTCGGTTAAACATTGGTGACATTGGTAAAATAGCACCACCAACCAACGTTAAAACTGCAAATGTTGCAAATAAGCTAAATTTGAACTTAAATTCTTTAAACAACAAACTGTAAATTAAATATAAGATGATATAACCAGCTAATACAACGAAGAACCCTAATGAAGCAGTTTTCGTACCAAGCATCAGCATCGCAAACATTTGAACAGTCGCTAGTGCAATACTCTTTAAATCTAGCTTTTCAACCAAATAATAAAGAACCATCGGTGTCAATAATACTTCGACAGCTGAAACTGCGTTGGCATAATAGAAAAAGCCTTTTGATGCTAAGCCATAGTATGCCCATTGCTGGCCGCCGCCAAACCATGAAAAAATATTACCTTGAATCCAGCCACCACCATATGATGATAAGCTAATTTTGAATAAGTTCGTAATCACAATGCTACCAGAAATAATCCACGCTAAAAATTTGATCACTTTATTAAACTCAGCTCTAGTCACCTTAATCTGCGTTGTGACAAACAAGACAACCAACGGAATTACCATTCTAATCCAGTAGAAGATCTCCCCTACTGTTGAGTAACCCAAGTCGATTGGGCTAGTTGATTTAAAATGTCTCGTAAAGATCAGATGTAGCACTAGATAAATAACTAGAATAGCCATATAAAGCCAAGCAAATCGATTTACTTTATTATGACGACTACTCCAAATATAAAGTCCCGCAATAATCGCTACGAGAAAAATTCTAATCAGCGTTGCTGGTGAAAATGGCACCCAATTTGTGACTGGTGGCACATATAAAAAGTAGATATCCAAAAACGGTTGTAGCAACACTAATAAAATTAGTGATTTTTTTGTATATTCTTTAAAGTTCACGGACTTATTCCTCCAAGATTAATGATTCAATATATATTGATAGAACGTATCGGCTTTTTCTTGATTTTCTTTTGAAAACTTGTTCGTTAATTTATGCATACTTGATAATGCTGTTATTTCTTGATAACGTTGCTCATCAAATTGTTCGAACAACACTTTTCCCATAAGGTGCGGTTCAACGTTACCCAACCGTGGTAACTTTGCGTATTCGGCAGTTAGGTGATCACAAGCAATCGTTAAAAAGACATGGAACATAAAATAATTATCTAGCGTATCGTGCGTCTGCCAATAATTATATAATAAATCTTGCGTTAATACTAAGATAGGGTGGTTAGTATCACTATGAATGAACCAACTCGAAGCAGCAATTGCCCGATTTTGTTGTTGTGTATTGCTGTAGAAAAAGAGTGGTGCATCAAAAACATAACCCGGGAAATTAGTCCCCGTAAAATAGACTGTACTATCAATCCAAGTGCCACCATGTTTTGTTAGTAGGGCCACCCGTACTAAATCGGATAGATGCGCGTAAGGAATCAATCCTGCATCAATTTTATCTTGCAGGAATGTTGGAAAAGTTATAAAGTCACTCAAATTTGCTAATGTTATGATTTGCACATGTTGTTTGGGATATAGTCTCTTAATCGTTTCGATATTGTGTCTGACTAATGGTGGTGCATCTTCAATCCCTTGGAACCAACAAATCCAAATCACGTTATTTTTTTCGCCGCTTGTCGTTTGTACTTGATATTGATCAAGAAACGCTGTGGCTTCTTTTTTTAACTTAACATACGTCAAGGCATCTGCAACCGGCGTTTGCTTATTCTTTAAGTAGAAATTAATAAAGCTTGGAGAAAGTAATGTCGTCACATAATTCAATCTCTTTTTTAGATTCATTTTATCCCGCCTATTTATTTTGACTATCAACTTTTAAAACTTGAGAAAACATTTCTGCGTTACTATTCGTATTCTTTTCAATTAAACGCCATTTAGCATATGGGACCAACTTGCCCCCTATGGTTTTAATCTTATAATACCCTCTGTAACTACTATCAGTAGCCTGTGGATGAACCGCCCAATAATATTGATTATACGGTACCTCTAGATATAAACGATAATCTTTAGGCGTGTTATGTTTTTCCTGATAGGTTATAAAATCATTTTTGATACGACTCGCATGACCAATTCGTGTTGCTAAGCCCGCATAAAAGATAACAACCATTACCATCATTATTCTGATAATTGGTAAGCTAAATTTAACAGCATTCAATTCGTTGCATAAGGCAACTACTAGCAAACACAAACAGAAATAACTTGCAAACGCTCCTCGAGGACCAAACGGTGTAACTACAAAGAATGGCACAATTAAAACAATAGCAGCTGCAATTAATGCAATATATTCGATATTGTGGGTTTCCAGTGATAACTTAGCCATTTCAATTACAATTACTAATAAGAATAAAATTGATAATAAACATGATACTAAATAGCGATGGCCGAAGTCCTTTAAAAAGGTATTAAACAAAATATAATGATATTCTATGAAAGCAATCAGGATACTCAATTCTAGATAAGAAACCACAGTCCCCAACTTATTACCCGAACGCTTTTGGAGATTTTTAATAATTAAGTAACCCAGAATGACAGCAAGTAACACTGTAATAATTGGATTATCAATCAAGAGATAAAAATCCATTTGTTGTGAAATAATATGATAAACCTTAGTCAATGAAAAACTTGTTTCCCGGTAACTGTCATGATGTAATAATATATTTAAATAAGCTTTATTGGAAAACATTAAAATGCCACCAATATATGTGCCAATGAAATTAGCAATTACTAAGTAGTTTTTCTTTTTTTGGTATAGCATATAGCCCATTAAAATTGTGGCAACTGCTAAATTTAATAGTGTAACGTGTTCAACAAAAAAGCAACTGATTATTGAAAGAACCGCTATTAAAATACTATAACGTAAATACTTTGATGCTTGCCAATCAGAATAGTGATACTTCACTAAGTTAATAATAATTAAGGGATATACCAATGAAGCCATATAGTTAAAGAAGCCGGCATTCCACCCTAAAACTTGCGCAAACAACTCTGTACTCATCGTTAACATCAAAATAAGAATTAATAACGTATTTCTTTCTAATTGCCTAACGTTGTTAATCAAATGGGCAGCCAGATAGACAACTAGTGTTGTAATACCTGCGTAACTTAAAACCTTAAATACCGCACTATGACTAGCAATGATAATTAAACTATTACCAGCGTAACGTCCATCATAATTTAAGAACTGACCTGATCCAAAATAATTTTTTAAAGTCGTTATCCCCCAGTTTAAATCATCTCCAGTCAACGGAAAGTTAATTGATAGATAACCAAAGAAAATAAAAACCAGAAAAAAGAAACCATATTTTTTTATTGCCTCATTGTTACGAACTGTCATTTTAAAGCGTCCTTTCGAGTAATAAACATAGATAATAAAGTCGTCTTAGAATCCTACCTTATTACTATATCCTCTTTTAAAGTCTTTTTATCATTTGCTTGCCTTGAGTGGATCTTTTCATAGACAGTGACCCAACCTATGGCAGTTAACATGATAAATGCCGGGACAATGAAAAATCGATATCTAGACTGAATCTCAATTAATAAATGGACCATAAAATAACCGATGATCATCAATTTTAATAAATAACCGTCCGTCCATGTTTCACGCCATTTGAATACTGCTAATAAGGCATTTGCTACAATAAAAATATAGAACAAAAACTGAACCGCATTCAACCAATTTTTAATCTTTAAAGATAACTTAACATTATCTGCCATCCCCCACATTAGGGCATCATCCCGAGCAGTCCACATCTTCTTACTTTTATTGAACATTAAATTAACGAGCTTAGGTTTATCTTGGATTCTTTCCTTAATAATCTCTTTGCCCAGCTTATCTCGTTTTGCGCCAAGTGGATACCGATTCATTAAGCTTAAGTCCGTTGCAGAGTAGCTCCCAACGGTTTCATCATTCAACCCTAATACAAATTTCCAAGTTGGATTTCTATTTTCCAGCGGATATTCGGATAAATGCGTTACTTGCAAAGCGCTATTCACTAAGAACAACATGAGAAAATAGGCCAAAACACTAGTGGTAACTCTTCCGAGTGATTTTAAAATATTTTCCCGATCCGGTGCCAATAACCATTTTGTAATTTCAAAACAGACAAGTGCAATAATCAACAAAATGCCCAATGGTCGCATCATATTCCCGAGTGCTAATAAAACACCAGCAGTTGCTTTAACCCATAATTGATCATGCTTTAAGTATAGATAGATTGCTAAATAAATTAAAAAAGTTGCTAGAAATTGATTCGTTAAAACACCTGTCATATAAATATACGCTGGATAAAATAGCAATAACGTATACACAATGCGCCCTGTTATTTCTTTAAAGTGTAGATTAATAATCTTATACCCAACAAATGCAATTCCGCAATTTAGAAGGATGTTAATTATCTGTAGAATAAGCACATTTTGACCAAATATTTTGATAATCAATGCTTGAAAATAAACAAAGCCTAACTGATAAGGCCAACTTTGAAAGTAACTTTCCTTTAGAAATGAGAGGTCACCTTGCGTCGCTAGTATCGCGGCATGATGCATCATTTGAAAATCAGAACTCGGTGCTGTCGGGACCTTAATCAACCAACCAATTCTGACTAATATCGCCATTCCCGTTACAATCATAAAGAATATTTTTTTACTGGTTATCTTGGTCAATAAAACCAATGCCAAGATAATTAATATGTAAAAGACAATAGCAACAATCATTAATTTAGAATTAGATAGGTAATTACCGGTGACTAAATTACTGATTGAGTAATACGTAATAAAAGCAAAAATGCTTACCAAAAGTACTGTATAAACACCCTTTACAAAGCCGTTCATAAATTTTTTCACCAAAGATACCTCCTAAACATAATATTTTTAATTTTATCACATATTAGTTCAATAATATTAAATATCCCGTTATTCTTAGTATTTTCACTTAGATTGTCTTTTAAAGAATTAACTTCAATTTCGATATTAAAAAAGCTTCAAGAAGAGATAATCACAATGTGAATTATGTCTTCTTGAAGCTTTTTATTAAATTTTATTGCACGCCGTATTGAATATCATGCACAAATTGCGCACGGCTAACGCCCATTTGGGCTAAGTAGCCGTAGGGATCCACATGATCAACTTCACGATAAGCATATGAAATCCATTCATGCGTCTTAACACCATTACCACTTGCATCTAATTGCTTAGAAACACCTGCTTCATCAGCCAATAGTCTTAACAACCAGATATAAGCTTTGTAATCTTTTTGGAATTTAGCTTTATTGTTAGTTCTTGCTAATTCAACTTGTGCGAAGGCCTTGCTGTTACCTGTAGGACCACAACCCCAGCTCATTTCGCCAACAGGTGCTGTTTGAACGATTCGACCACCATCACCGACCCAATGTGTCACATAAGCACTTGTCCAGTTGTTTTGCATATAAGTGATTGCGTGTTCTAAAGCATCTGGATCTGTTTCTGAACCAACACTCCCAGATTCATGCGCTACGATAAATTGTCCTGAGGTTTCATTATGTGGCAAACCAGCGATATATCGTTGTTCAACATGAAAAGCGCGTTGTGCTGTATCGCTAGCCTTAACAAATTCATTACCACCAACTGCATACCAAACGGTTCCTGTTTTATCAGTCAACTTTTGTGAAACGTGCCATTCACTATTAACAGCCAACTTCTTAACTTTTTGACCTCTTGAGTTAATTGTTTCAGCACCTGATTTATTGATAATGACAACAGAATCGTTCATTGGTTCAGTCTTACTAAAGATATTTTCGCCTTCGATTAATACGTCAGCAGCTGCGATATATTGTTTATCCGCTACTTGATACCAATAATCACCAAAGATATCTTGTGCTTTCTTACTGATACTCCATCTTGTTAAGTTGGCTAAATTCCGAGAACTCTTACCATTAACGTCGATTAAGTCTGTTCCTTTAGTATTGATAACTGTCCCGATTGCTCTATAGTCAGCACTTGAAACAATTAACGGATCACCAACGCTGTAAACATCTTTTTTAGCAATGTATTGCTTGTCTGCCACTTGATACCAGATAGCACCACTACTGTCTTTAGCCGTTTGATGTGTTCGCCAGCCTGATTTAAAGCCTAATGTCCGACCAAATGTGCCATCAGTATTCATGATACGTGCACCATTGTGATTTTTAACTTGGATTACTTGGTTACTAATTGTTTTGGTGTCTGTTAGAACGTCAGCCTTTTTAAACTTAACTTCACTTGCTTTAAGGTAGTTTTCGTTCCCAACTTTATACCATTGGTCTCCAAAGATATCAACCGCAATAGCTGATACTTTCCAAGCCGAACCATTATTTAATTTTCTTAAAGCAGCTTTGTGAGAATTAATTAACTCACTCCCACCTACTTTATTAACCGTTGCAACCCCTCTTAGTGGTTGTTCACTCGTAAAGTAGGTTGTACCTTCAACATAGACATCTTTTGATGAAATAAATTAACCACCCGCGACTTGGTACCAAGCAACACCACTAGCATCATAGACAACGTAACTTGTCCGCCAAGCTGATTGATAAGGTAGTACACGGCCTTTTTGACCGTCACTATTGATGATCATGCTGCCTTTAGTATTCTTGATATAAATGACTGTCTTCGGAATTGTTTTGCCACCTGTAAAAACATTTTGAGCCATTGTAACGTCTTCTGCTTTTACGTAGCGCCATCAGTTGACACTCTATACCAAACATCCCCAAACACATCAATCATCTTATAAGAAATGTGCCAAGCTGTTTGATACTTAAGCGTTTGTGCAGTTTGGTCAAGGCTATTAGTGACAACTGTTCCCTTAGTATTCTTAACAGTTGCAACACCGTCATAAGCACTACCACTAACAAAGAACGTAGCGCCAGAAAGGTAACTATCCGTTCCCTTTACGTACTGATTATTTGCGACCTGATACCATGTTTCCCCTGTACTATCAACGGCTTTTTTAGAAACACGCCAAGCTGTTTTGAAATCTAGTGTCCGGGTATATTGACCAGTCGCATTATCTAAAATTTTAGTCCCTTGGTGATTCTTAATTGTAATCACACCATGAAAATCCGTCGCATTCGTTAATTTCAAACTAGCTGCTGTGGCTTTTTCAGCACTCACAGGCGCAGCTGATTCAGCTTTACTGCTGCTTTGATTGTTAGTTGTTTGTGGTTGTTCACTAGCAGAGGATTGTGGCGCTTTACTTTCTTGAACGCTAGCCACACTGCTACTTTGGCTACTCATTTGACTACTACTTGCAACATTAGGTGTAGCAACACTTGTATTTTGTGCTGTGCTTTCAGTTGCACTAGTAGTTTCAGCAAAGCCGGGTGTATTAATCAATATTTGTGACAATACCACTGAAGAGATTGTTAAATTCTTAAGTAATCGACTCTTTTTCAAAATTATTCTCCCAATTTCCAATCAATCATCCCATCATTATAATGCGATTTATCTTTAAATTTTAAAGTTACCGTTTGGTCGTTAGAACTTTTCTTAGAAACATGAATCGTTTGTTCAACCTTTACCCAGTCAGGTCCCTCTGAAACGATACTATAAGTCCCTTTATTAGTCATACCACTCGCTGATGAAACTTGTTTTAAAGTACCGTCATCGCGATATGTCATTTTAGTATCTTCACTTGCCCAAGTACCTACTAAAGAGTACTTAAACTTCTGATCAGATTCCTTGACACTGGTTTGCTTTTTACTACTTGTGCTAGACTTTGCCTTTTTAACAACACTTGTCTTAGTCTTATCCGATGTATCACGACTCTTATCGTGGCCGTTATTACACCCCGCTAAGACTAGTAAACAGATGCTACTTGTCATTGCATACACTATTTTTTTCACAGTATCCTCCCAGAAATATAATCATCCTTTACGATTTTAACACAAATAATTTGACAATTATATAAACCACCTTTACTTTTTCTTAAATAAATAATACGTAAAAGCATGCTCATCAAACTGACTATGTTGTGCTATTTTCCGATAATTTGACAGTACATTATCAGCAACACCCTGACGATAATCCTGGTTAATTGGTAATCTTAATACAACAAAATTAACTTTCTTTTGTGTAATTAGTCTATTCTGAGTATCCAATATTTCAGGTAACTGATCGTGTGGAATATTGTTAGTCATAAAGTACTTAGTCGTCGGTAAGACACCGCTCGCTCGGTAGAAGCCCATATCTAAATTTCGGTAATTCAATAACGTCTGATCATGACTCTTATTGATGATTTCAGCAAAATTTTGTTGTGCTGTTTGATAAACATTAGTTTTTTCACCGTTTTTATCAATATGAACGGTTTGATTGTTGGGGAATATCCTTGATTCATTAATATTTGTATTGCTGCCGATAACCATCATTAAGCCTAAACAGCCCAGAAATACACAAATAGGTAAAGGCAATTCTTCAATTTTATGACTGGCTACCTTAATAAGATAGATTAATGGCAATACCATAAAAGCCATTAGCGGCAACATCACATAGCCCAACCTTAGCCCCAGTAAAACAGTCACAACCATTGAAATATAAACTGTACAGTAAATAAATTTAATATATACATCTTCAAAAAGACCATTACTAACTAAGATAACGACCAAACCAATAATGAGCATACCGTATAACAACCAAGACTTATTGACTGTTTGCATGTAATAAACGACACTCGCAATCATTTTATGAACGATATCAACATGTTTCCCATCGTATAAATTCGTATTAGCATAGAAATAATTAAAATATAAATCATATAGTGCATTCTGCGATTTAAAGTAGAGTAAAACGATTGCTGAAATCCCGACACTCCCCAATAGAATCATTGACCAACTCTGCCACAATGCACGCCATTTCCGTTGCATTATCAAACTAATTGATAATGCTAAGAAGAATCCTAGATAACCACCAATTAACGTGTACTTAGCCCATAAAACGCACCCAAATAACATCCCACTCATTAAATAATCTAATTTACTTAATTCAAAATTCTGATGTGCCAATTTAACCAATAAATAAAAGAGATAGATTGTCGTAGGCATCATTAATTCTTCAACGCTCCCCCCCTTACTAAAGGTTGGCGACATAAATAAAAGACTTGGCACAATAATCACACTCAGTAATGCATGTGTCTTTTTCGAATAATACCGTGCAATCTTATAAATCAGCAATAATGAACAACAAAACAATACTGATTCAATCAAATAAACCCCAAAGTAAGATTTGGCAGTAATCAAATCTGCTAATAGATAGATTAGATATAAAACCGGCCCTTTTTGCTCAAAGAGATCTTTATATGGTATTAGTCCATGACGCCAGCCCTTACCGACCGTTAAAAAACAATTTAAATCCACCCAATCATTTTGATAATATAGCGGTGATGATTTTGTCACAAATAACATGACCAATAATGAATAGGCTAATATAAAAATAATCGGCCAGTTCTTCTTTACATAATGGCGCATTGTTTTCCCCACTCCCATAAAATAAAGGCCCTAGAATTTTTAACATCTACGGCCTTTATTGATTTTCGAAAAACTAATCACTTACTTTTTCGTGTAATCGATAATATTCAACTTTTTTCAGATTATCATAAGTCTTCTTATCTTTACCAGTTAAAGATTTAACATATTTATTGCCAACTTTATACTTATTTTCACCGATAACACTAATTTTGTTCTCAGTATTTTGTAAGTATTGCATGTATGAATCGCCTTTAAGGTCTGCTTGTTTAAAGAATTCTGGTAATAGGTACATTGGTGAGAAGTCCTTACCTTGCCCAACAAAATCATTCTTTAAGACTTTTTTAGCACCTTTATTGGCCCACATAACATACGGCGTTTGATAATAATTTTGATAACCCTGAGCAGTTCCCAAGTTTAAATCGATATTCAACATTTTATAAACACTATTTTGTTCCCCCAACCAAGGATTGTGATCCCCGTAGAACATAATAACGGTTGGTTTATCATTCTTAAATGAGTTCGTTAACTCTTCAATTGCTTCACTCGTCTTATTAATTCCTGCTAAATAATTGTTAATAATCGCATAATCAGCTTGATTATAGCCATCTTGCCATTTTAATAATGGTGTTCCGGTATATTTATTTGCATATGGCCCATGATTTTGATAGGTCACTGACAAGTTAAAGTAAGGTTTCTTACTCTTTTCTGAGAAGCTATGAATTGATTTGAAGAAGGTCTTGTCCGGTACAACAAATTGATTGTACTTATTATAGTAATTTTCCATATATTTAAAATCAGAAATACCTAAGACCGGATCAACATTTCTTCGATTGTAAAACCAACCATACATTGGATGTAGGGCTTGGGTTTGATAGCCTTGATTCTTGAAATACCAAGCAAACGAGTCTGTATTGTGGTTAAAGTTTTGCAATTTACTATAACCCGTAACCGTCTTTCTTTCGGTATCAATTGTCCCACCCGCAAAGATGTTCGTTACTAAATGTCCAGATATCGATTCTTTTTCAACATTCTTCAAACCTGCATAAACCGATGGATCGATTTCTAATTGTGGATACTTAGAAAAATCGTTATAGGCCTCCATCATTATCATAACAACGTTAACTTTCTTTTTATCAGGAATGTTCTGTGATTTATATTGATCTAATAATGCCTTTGCTTCTGCTTTATTATAGCCTTCTGGTTTAGATACGCCTGTGCTTTCAATACTGTGTGCAAAAGCGTACGGGAAACCACGTGTCATATACTGACTGGTAGCCTTCCAAATATTACCGTACTTAACATAGGCTGCCTTACCGTACGTATCTGGGTTAAATAGCTCACTTTTCCCCCACGTAAAGGTTAATAGCAGCACCAAAAATAAGCCAACTATTCTAAATTGGAATTTCATGACTGGTTTAAAGTAGTTTCGTAACATAATTAAAACCGCTATGAAGAGTAAAACCAGTACAACATGCTTCCAAGTTAATTGAATGGCATATTTTTGTGACATTTTAGAAGCTTCAGAAACAAGTTGTAAATCTGCAAATTGAACAGCATCATCTCCAAACATTAATTTATAATGATTAGCAATGCCTAAACCGACAAATATCAAGGCATTTAACCCTGTTCCTAACCAAATACGTCCCAATAAGAAATAGAGCGTTAATCCCATCAATATCGGTGCTAGACAATTTAACATCAACAGATGGCTATCCATCAAAACGTCCTTAACCATTGGGAAAGAGTACTTGTACCCCCCAACGATAACTGATGCCATCCCGATAAAGATACTAATACCAACGACTAACATCATTTGAACGAACCAATACAGTAGCATATTCGTCACTGTTTTAAATGCAATACCATTATTAAACACAACATATTTATTTTTAAATTTACCATTTTTGAAGATAAAAGATAAATCACCGAAATAAGTTTTTCCGGTTGAATCTTGCTTACTTACTGCTGACGTTGGTGTCCATTTTCCTTCTTGATCAACTGCTAAACCGTCTATTTTTACACGACCAGAGTCGATAACTTCTCTGGGAATGAACAGACTCATCAAGAACTCGGGAATTTGGCCAACAATTGCCTTCTGCCTACTATCACTCAATAAGATAAGATTTTTTACCTTAAATCGATTTTTAAAGCGATCTAACTCGTCTGATGTTATATGTACTTTATCTAAAAAACGCCAATAATTCTGAAAATAACGCTCTTTTTTCTGAATTCTAAGTACTAACAATAAGCTTAGATAGAAATGGTAGAAACCAACATACCATAATTTTCTAATATGTCGTCGAACCATAAATCTAGTGAAAGCTTTATCCAATGCTTTACTTTGAAAAACATTTTCCCATTAATAAATATCCATTCAAACTCTCTCCTTTACATACCTATTAATATTACATCTACAACATCTGATATACAATATGCAAACAAAAAAGGAAGACGACAGCAGATTTATTATCTACTGTCGTCTTCCTTTTTAGCAGCCTATCTTTCCAAATAAAATTCAAATCGTTCGCCCACGTATTGTGTGCGGACGTATTCAAATGGTGTGCCGTCGTTCAAGAAGGATACCTGGCGCAAGCGTAAGATTGAGCCGTTGCGCTTGATGTCCAAGTATTCGGCAATGCGTTCTGAGGCGAGTTGCGCTGAAACGGTTTGTTGCGCGCCACCCATTTGGTAGCCACCTTTTTCTTCCAGCGTCTTATAAAAAGAGCTAGTGATTTCAGCTTTACTGAAATCAGCGACTAATGATTGTGGCACTGTGGCCACTTCAAAACAAATGGGGACATTATCCGCGTAACGAATCCGTTCCATCCGCAGCACTTGTTCACCGTCTTTTAGTTGGAGCTTTTCAGCTTCACTTAATGATGGGTTAGCAATGTGAAAAGAAATCGTCTTGCTAGATGGCGTCTTGCCTTGGGCCGTCATTAAATCTGTAAAACTGGTTACTCCGGACATTTTTTCTTGGACTTTTCGGTTAGCAACGTAGGTTCCGGCACCAATCCGACGTTCCAAAATGCCTTCATCAACCAGCGTTTGGACGGCTTGTCTAAGCGTCATCCGCGAGACTTCAAAGTTTAATGCGAGTTCACGTTCTGAAGGAATCCGATCCCCAATCGACCACTTGCCGGCTTCAATATCTTTTTTAAGTTGATTATGAATTTGAATATAAACAGGTGATTCCATGGGTCACACTCCTATTGATTAATGTTGGTAACCTTGGCCGAAGCTGTAAGTTGCCACTAAGTTTTGTTGTTGGTCTAAGATGTTTAAATCAGCATCGCGGCCAACTTCTAATTTACCTTTTTGTGTTAAGCCAAATTCTTCAGCTTGGTTAACACTTGACATCATAACGGCTTCAAATTTATCACAGCCCGTGAAGGTTTGGATATTCTTGAAGGCATCGATGTAAGTCAAGACAGAACCAGCTAATGTGCCGTCTTCTAAACGTGCTTGTTTGTCTTTAACGATTACTTTTTGACCGCCTAATTCACTTTCGCCTTCAGCAATCCCTTTGGCACGCATTGAGTCGGTTACTAAATCGATACGTTCTGCACCTTTTTGTTCATATGCTAATTTAATCATATCTGGCACGATATGGAAACCGTCTGCGATCAATTCAGCATACATATTGTCTTCTAACATTGCGTGACCTGTTACACCAGGTTCGCGGTGCTTGAATTCACGTTGGGCATTGTATAAATGCGTGACGTGAGTTGCTTTACTTTCAATCATTTGTTCCCGTGTGGCATTACTATGACCAACAGAAGGCACGATGTTGTGTGCTAAACAGTAGTCTTCGAAGGCTTTTGAACCAGGATCTTCTGGTGCGTAAGTAATTAAACGAACGCGATTGCCTGATAATTTGTTCCATTCGTCTAATAAGTCAACGTCTGGATCTTTGATAAATTGTTCAGGTTGGGCACCCTTAAAGATTGGGGCGATAAATGGCCCTTCTAGATGAACACCTTGGATTAATGGGTTCTTTTCAGCAGCGTCTTTAACACCACGCATGGCGTTGGCAATATTTTCGTTTGATTGTGTCATTGTGGTTGCAAATAAAGTTGTAACACCTTCGTTTTGCATCATCTTTGTTGCCATTTCGTCGATTTGGTTAGCATCGCCATCCATTGCATCGAAACCGTAACCACCATGACAGTGAACGTCGATGAAGCCAGGAATGATAGTTTGACCTTTCATATCTTGGATTTCTTCGCCAGCTTGTGCTTTGTAGTCAAACATTGGGCCAACAGCTAAAATTTGTTTGTCAAAACGAATATAGCCGTCTTCAATAACGTCATCACCAGTATAGATTACTGCGTGTTTTAAAACTTTGATTGTCATTATCCATCCACCTCTATTATTAAATTACTTCTAGTATAAATGGTATAGACCAAAAATGCAAGGCACTCGGCGTGATCTTTGAACCGTTTTCTTAAAAATTTGGTATACTGTCCTTATCAACTACTGTGAGGAGTTTTAAGCATGCTAAATATTGGGTTTATCGGTTTAGGGAACATCGCGCAAAAAGCTTATTTGCCAGTGATGGCACAATTACAAGATCAAGTTAACTGGGTTTTATGTTCCCGCCAACCCGCAAAACTGGCACAACTGCAGGACCAATATCGCTTTAGCAATGGCTGTCTCTCTTTTGAAGATCTCTTGGCAAAATCATTGGAAGCCGTTTTTATCCATACACCTACTAATACCCATTATACACTTGTTAAGCAAGCACTCTCACATGGATTACACGTTTTTGTCGATAAACCGCTCAGCGAGAACCCACTGGAAGTCGCTGAACTCTATAAATTAGCCGCACAACAAGGGCTATTATTAACCGTGGGTTTCAACCGCCGCTTTGTGCCGCAATTACAAAAATTAAAAAGCATCCCTAATAAGCAACTGATCAACGTTACGAAAACACGCGTTGATACACGGCAACCAGCCGCTTTTGCGATTTACGATTTAATGATCCACACCATTGATACGGCCCTTTATTTAGCCAATGATGTTGGTTTGAACGATAACGTGCAACCCTATTGTAAACAGGATGCCAACCACCAACTGCAAGTCGCCCAACTAACCATTGAAACGGCCAGCCAACTCATTACCGCAACATTAAATATGCAAGGTGGCACTAACCAAGAAATCGCTAGCCTTCAAAGTCCGCACGGCTTGTTCACCGTGGATAACCTGACACAATATACCGCCAAGACGGCAACCGATAACCGGCAACAACAACCCGCAGACTGGGAACCAACATTAGTCAGCCGCGGTTTTGACCCAATGATCAAAGCCTTTATTGCGGCACTGCAAACAAACGGTGAAAATCCCGTCTCACCTGCCAGCAGCTTATTAACACATCAGTTGTGCCACACGATGTGCAGACAAGCGCAACGTTGTTAAAAATAGGCCAGAATGTGGCGTAAAAAAGAGGTCGCAACAAAAATTACTTTTGTTGCGACCTCTTTTTATACTTAAACGTGCTTTTCAAAACTGGCCCCTGTACCTTGCTATGCATCGTAAACAATCGACTACGTCGGTCACTGCAATTGCTCAAATAACCGTCAATGACGCACGCTATTTGAAATGTGCCTCCCCGAACTGCCTTTTCCGGTTAACTACAAAATGAGCATTATGGCTAAACCCTGCCATAATGCTCATTTTTAGGTTAATCCTCAAAGTCAATTCGTTCGAGTCCGCACGCTATTTTTGGCTTTCCAAGTCTTTTTCAATTGTTGCGTCGATGCCTTTAACCACTGCTGACATTAAACCTGCTTCTTCCATTGCTAACAAGCCCGCAACGGTTGTGCCACCTGGTGATGATACTTTGTCGATTAAGTCCCATGGTGAATCGTCACTCAGCAGAACATTTTGGGCGCTCCCTAAAACAGCTTGGGCTGCGATTTCAGTTGCTGCTTTCTTGGTTAAACCGTGTTTAACACCAGCCCGTGCCATTGAATCGATGAATAAGTAAACGAAAGCTGGTGAACTGCCAGCAAGTGCGCTGAAAGTTGTGAAGTCTTTTTCACCAATTTCAACAACGCCACCTAATTGTGATAAGACGTCCTTCACGCTCTTCAATTGATCAGCACTCACTTGTGCATTACCGACAACGGCTGTGATACCGGCGCGGTTAGCAACGTTAACGTTGGGCATAATCCGCAAAATAGGTAGATTATCCGCGTCCACTTGTTGACTTAATTTAGCCAATGAAAGACCGGCTGCCATTGAGACCATTAATGGTTGTTTTTCTTTAAAAGCAGCGCTTGTTTCTTCTAGAATAAGTGGCACAATATATGGTTTAACCGCCAAGAAGACAATATCAGCTTGTGCGACCACCGCGATGTTATCTGCCACTGGTGTAATGTGTTGTTCAGCCGCAAATGCTTCATAATTTGCCGGATGAGCCCCGTGAACCAAAATATCCGTTGTTGCGATCTGATCAGCTTTCACTAAGCCTTTAATAATTGCTTGTGCCATATTACCGACACCAATAAAACCAATTTTCATTCTGCCACCCCTTTTTGTATTGAACCAAGAATACCGAAAGAAAGTGTTAAAGTCAATTAACACCATATCTATCTAAAAACAGCACCTGACAAAATCAATTTTGCCAGATGCTGTTTCATTTAGAAGCGTGCTAAAGTTTTAGCTGATGCCTTCGTTGTTTGAACCAATTCACCCACAACGACTGTTCGCTCGTAAGTCTGACCATTGACTATCTCGCCATCAGGATCACAGGTATACAAAGTCACTAGGCGTTTTTGCCGGACATCATCCAAAATAGCTACTTGGTTGGCCTTAACCGTTTTGCGACTGATGACGCGATAGGTATAAACCTGCTTCGTATCGGTCAAATAAATCGCGGCGCCCACTTTCGTTTGACCGAGTGGTGAAAACAAAACATTTTCCTGGGCAATATCGTGACTACTCAAAACATAATTCCGCTTGCCCATTGTCTGTCCTTGTTTATTGGTAACAGCCGCCTTTAGCATATTATCGTGCCCGTTTGTTTGACCAATACCTTTGATAATCGGCAATTTAATGCCAACTGAGGGAATTGCCAACTTACCAACCGTAATCCCCCGCGTATCTTCATCCCAATAAGTTGGTTGCGGTGCATTATCGTCCGCCGTCTTTTTCGTCTGAACTGGTCGCACTTTGACGGTTCGTGCTCGGGCGATATTTTGCGTTAACTGATCATGCCGATACTTTTGAACACCCATCAAGCCTAGAAAAAGACAAAGTGATGCTATAAAAAGCCAACGAACCCATTTCACTGCAGGGGGCTTTTATTGTCCTTTTATCTAAAAAAACTTATCGACGAATTACTAACATTTGATGCTGACGAGGCAAACGAAATCAGTGAATTACTATTATTACTTGTTAGACGAATGAAATAAATAACAAAAAAGCTGGTGAAAATTAATTCATCGGCCTTTTTTGTTACCTATTATCTTCTCTCAAAACCACTCTTTAAATTAATACTCTCCCTTGGCTATACATGGGCCCGTGAAGTTTATAAGGCACACGACGGACTATTAGTCGGATTTCCTTTAACCTCTTCAGATTCGAGTTCTGGGGCTTACCTGAAGCGCGATTAAATCATCTTTTTTACCTTAAAACTCAGAACTGCTATCAATAATCCGCGCACGCTTATTCTATAAATGAATAAAGCGTGTTTTTTTACTCACAAAAAAAGCGGACCGACAATTGTCGGTCCGCTTACCTGATAAATTATTGGGCTAGCTGGATTCGAACCAGCGCATGACAGGATCAAAACCTGTTGCCTTACCGCTTGGCCATAGCCCAATCAAGTGGAGGAGAGTGGATTCGAACCACCGAACCCGAAGGAGCGGATTTACAGTCCGCCGCGTTTAGCCACTTCGCTACTCCTCCATATGTCTGTCTCATCTCATTGATTCAACTATATTAGTTTACAAAATTTCCAGACAAAAATCAACCCTAAAATGCAAAAAAAACCTCGATTATTGTATAAATAACCAAGATTTCTTTTAATTGATTTAGTCAACGCCTTCCATTAACTTGTGAATTGGTTTCACGAAGAAAATTAAGACGATCCCGAAGATTGCACTAACAATCCCGATGCCTAAGAAGTATTTAATTTCTGTTTGTGGTGAATATAAACGCACAAGTTGTGCATTAATTGCTTGCCCAGCAGCATCAGCTAAGAACCACATACTCATCATCTGTGATTGGAATGCTTTTGGTGCTAATTTAGTTGTTATTGAAAGACCGATTGGTGAAATCAACATTTCAGCAATTTCAACAATCACCCATGAGCCGATTAACCAAAATGGACTAACACGTCCAGCAGTCCCATGTAATAAGCCAGGAAGCGCCATGAACATGTATGAAAGACCAGCGAAGATTAAGCCAACAGCAAATTTACCAGGTGCTGAGGGTTGCTTCTTCCATGAACTCCACAACCAAACGAAGAACGGTGTTAATAGCATAATGAATAATGGATTAAGTGATTGGAACCATGAAGCAGCCAAATTAAAATGACCAATGTGTAAAACTGTACGATCTTCAGCAAACAATGCCAAGACAACTGAACCTGATTCTTCAATACCCCAGAAAACAGCGGCAGCGATGAAGAGTGGAATATAAGCTAAAACGCGTGAACGTTCTTTTTTAGTCACTTTTTGACTTGCTAACATCCGATAGAAATAGATAATTGGTAAAGCAATCGCAACGATTGAAATTGCCAAAACGATATTTTCAATGTTTAAATGACCTGTAAATTGCATTGCTAAAACAATAATTACGATTGCGATAATACCAAGTACAATTCTGCGAATTACACTTGTTAATTCTTCTGCAGCGATCGGATCATTAGGACGCGCATTTTCTTTATTAAATTGTGAACGACCACGATAATATTGAATTAACCCGAAGAACATCCCAACGGCAGCTAGTGAGAACCCTAAGTGGAAATTCATCTGTAAGCCGACGGTCCCAACAATCAATGGTGCAACAAATGATCCCAAGTTAATCCCGAAGACGAACATACTGAACCCAGCATCTCGACGACGATCATCTTCACTGTATAAGCTACCAACCATTTCAGAAACGTTTGGTTTCAATAACCCAGTTCCGGCAACAATCAAGCCGATTGAAATAAATAAAGCAGTTGCGCCCATCGGTACCGCTAGTACGATATGGCCCAACATAATAAGGACCCCACCGATGAAGACGGTCTTAAAGCTACCCCAGATTCGATCACTCAACCAACCACCAGCAACACTGGCTAAATAAACCATCGAACCATAGATCGCCATCACTGACATCGCAGTCGTCTTGTCAAAACCAAGACCACCCTTATCTAAAGCAAAATACATATAGAATAGTAAAATTGCACGCATCCCGTAATAACTGAATCGTTCCCACATTTCTGTGAAGAATAATGTCGATAGGCCGTGCGGTTGGCCAAAGAATGTCTTTTCATGTTTCTCTTCCATTGTAATACCCCACTTTAAAACTTTATTATTTTTGAAACTAGGAATTGACAGCTGTTAAGATAGGGACTTCAATGGTTGAAATCGGCACTATACAAGAACTCTCTTATCATTCGCTTAGAATCTATAAATGACATTATAATCTTATTTTAATGTTAAAGCAATTCTTTTTTTAAATTTTTATGTATTTTTTGACTAACTTTCAAAACTTTTTTCACTAGATTTATCTAGTGTTTTGGCAATTAATAATTACTGCTTTCGCTTATTTTCAACAGTTACTTTCTTAACTAGTGATCAGTGATTACTAATATATTATCTAAGTCATAATCAATTTTGTTAATCCACTTCGATTCAATAATTATTTTACGGGTGAACGGTTAAGGAATCTTTGTAGTACAATGATTAAATAGAAAGTAGGTCGAATATTGTGACACAACTCAAATTAGTTGCACTTAAGAAGTTATTAGCGGATCGGTGGCTTAATTATTACGAAGCTACCTATCAAAATCCCAAACAAGAGGAGATTAATTATCATTTTGTCAGTCGTGAGGCTAATTTAACAACAGACAACCTTAAACATCCCGTAACGGCCTCTGCTGTCACTATGTTTTGTCTCAATCATGATCATAGTCAGGTCTTGTTATTAAGACAATTTAGACTCCCTCTCAACGATTATGTCTACGGTAATTCAGCTGGTTTAATCGAACCTGGTGAAACAGTCGAACAAGCCATTGAGCGCGAACTCGTCGAAGAAACTGGCTATCAAGGTGTTCATATTGATCAAATCTTTAGTCCTAGCTATTCTACGCCAGGTATTACAGATGGTGCCATCACTTTAGCCATCTGTACAATCGATCAACACCCCTCTCAAGAAACGGCTTTAGAATCCGCTGAGGAATTGACCAGCATTTGGGTTGATAAAAAACGAGCTGCTGAGATATTAGCAAACGGTAAAATTTCAGGCCGAACACAACTACTGTTATGGCAGTGGGTTAATGATCGCTTAAACTAAATAAGACGTTGTCCAATATTTGCGGACAACGTCTTATTTTTGAGCCTTATTAATGGTAACAAAAAAGCACTGCTAGTCATTCAGACTAACAGTGCTTAACAAGAATCACACGCATAACACTTAGTGCCGGCTGCAGGAGTCGAACCTGTGACCCTCGGTTTACGATACCGATGCTCTACCAACTGAGCTAAGCCGGCATAAAAGATGACCCGTACGGGATTTGAACCCATGATACCGCCGTGAAAGGGCGGTGTCTTAACCACTTGACCAACGGGCCGAAAATAAAAAACGATTGAAGGGTCTCAACCGCTCAATTTATTACTCCGGTTGTCAGGCTCGAACTGACGACATCATGATTAACAGTCATGCGCTC